>Ga0247819_10000086_pt1 | contig 56286 bp, 55 predicted proteins | sample 13C_Xylose_Day6_FD_193428 | JGI IMG/M metagenome (GOLD analysis project Ga0247819, IMG submission 193428) | Soil microbial communities from agricultural site in Penn Yan, New York, United States - 13C_Xylose_Day6 | ecosystem: Environmental > Terrestrial > Soil > Agricultural land | place: USA... | reverse complement strand
CTATTCCATTTTAATGTTAATCCTTTTTAGAAGCTCTAGAATGCTCTCTAGTCAATTAATTAGGAGAGCTAGTAGGATTTTACCTCCCTGACATAAAAGTGGCTCAAAACGGCTGTATTAAATTTAGACGAAAAATGCAATATAAAGCATAGACTACACTTGGGGAGGTCCCCAAGTGTAGTCTATTAGGTACTTCTGACGATTACAGGACCAGACCGTTGTCGGTCGTTTCCACGCTTTCGTCAGCCAGGCGGTTGCGGATCGTGCGTTGTGCTGCCAGATCTTCGTGTTGCTTCTGGGTCTTTTTCAGCGTCTTGACGACGCCGTCCAGGAACCCGTCGGTGATTGCGAAGTGAATCGGCACATCGTCCTTCAGGAGAGTTTCCTTGTCAGACGAAGCAGCGATGAACTTCTCGGCCACGCCCACGCGCTGGTATTCCACCAGTTGGTTGATCCGCGTGTTGTCCATGTTCGAGGACAGAGTGGCCACCGTGATCAGCTGTTCGTCACCGATTTGCAGATCACCGAAGTTCACCGTCAACACGCCAACTTGCGGCTTGTAGCTGGTGACTTCGGGGAAGTTCAGGGCGTTGTACAGGTCACGACTGTCCAGGTTGCGGTTCTGACGCGAGAACAACACCTGGAGTGCGCTGATGATTTTATGGATGCCAGCATTGACATCCTTGATCTTCTTGCCGTCTTGTCCGTTCTGGCTGTAGTGCAGAATGACAGGACGTTGGCGCAGTTGTGCGATTTTGTCGTACGACATCAGCGAGCTGATGGTGTTCTTGATGTACTGCAAGGTGTCGTCACCACCGACGGCCAGGACGATAACCAGCTTGTCTTGGCGAAGCAGTTCGGACACGATGGTGTTGGCAAAAACCGAACCAGAGCCACCAGTCATGGACGAGACGACGATGGTGAGATCGCCAGCCGGATGCTTGTGCAGGATTTCCAGGTTGTGGTCAGCGATGTCTTTTGCGTTTTCTGCGCGCTTACCACCGGAACCGTCAATGGCGCCATCGGCACCTTCGAGTTTCCAGAAGTGCTCTGCGGACACATCTGCCGGAATGCTTGCGAGCGACGTGTCCACATACGTGATTTCCAGATCGGCCATGCCGTCTTGCGAGATGCCACGATCGGATTCAAAGAAGTTGGCGATGTTGATACCGGCGCCACCGCAGGCAAATACTCGGATCTTGCCCACTTGTGCTTGTTCGACATTGCTCATTACGTACTACTCCTTGGGTATTAGTAAAATAGTAGAAACCTACTGTGGCTCTACTCCAGGGTATGATATATGCCCGTGTTTTTTTAGAAGGAAGATACCATGACTGGCTTCATTGAGAAGGCCATAATCGAGGCCAAGTGGGAAATCCCTCAGGAAATCCTGGACTTGGTCTTCTTGAAAAAATCCTACTGGGACAAAGACCGCGCACGCAACCTTGATCGTGAGATCATTGCGAAGGTTATCAGTCCCAAAGTATTGCCTGATATGTCTCTGAGTGGTGGGACCGATGTAATCATTCCTTTGCTGGATGTTCATCGCCATACCACGGAAGAATTTATGGCAATCTACAACATCCCGAAAGAGTTTACTGGTAATCGGTCGATCATCAACATTCTTTCCATCATGTACTTGAACCCGTACATGGTGAGTTCTCCTGCTTCCATGTCTCAGTGCGGGTGGTCCAATACCATGGCCGCATCACAAGCAGTCATGGACGCCATGAGTCCTATCCCTAACTTCACCAGTGCTGAGGTTCAACTCAGTGGTGAGAACGTTATTACGGTGCGTGACGCTCGGGTACTGCCTGATCGTTCCTACGCACGATGCACACTGGCCTACGATGCTTACATGTCGGACATTCATCCGCGCAGTTACATCGCACTGGCCTATCTCGTCGTGCTGGCAATCAAAGCGTACGTCTATCGTGAGACCCGTATCTACATGGATAAGGGTCGCCTTGAGTCCGGTGTGGAGATTGGTGAATTCCGCGCTACGATTGAAGAGTATCGGGATGCTGCCGAGATGTATCGAGATTACCTGAAGAATACTGTTCGTCGTGTTCTTCATTACAACGATCCTGTTAAGGCTCGTCGGTCGGTGATCAAACGTATCGGCGGTTATCGATAAAAAGAAAAGGCATAATGAAACCAGGATACCCCGAAGGGTATCCTGGAATCTATGCCGCATTAATCGTCTTGCAGACCGTAGACCTGACGAAGACGCGAAAGAAGCATCTCCATCAGGACAACATCCGAACGACTGACGTCGATGAAGTCTTCGACATTCAGGCGACAGATATTGTTGACGATCATGCGGTACTTGGTTTTATAGGCCGTGTACTCACAATCGGACAGACTGCTCTTCGGATTTTCTTCAAGGCTGACGAATTCCTTGATGAACTCCTGGACGACTTCGAGATATCGACGCTGAAGGTTCGTCTTGTCGATCCGAGCCAACTGAACGTCGATCTGATCGCGAACCATGATCTGCTGAAAAGGGATATCAAAATCCCGATCATCGAAATTCTTATACCGCCAGTTCAGTTCTTCGAACCGCTTGGTTAGAAACTCTACCTGAGCATTGGCCAGATCGGAGACCGTTCTCAAATGGAGTTGAACCATGGGCACGAAGTTACTGAGGTAACTCGGCATGTGAGTGGAGACGATGGTGGCGAATCGGGTATCAAGTGCAGAAGCGGACATGAATATTCCTTTACTTGATATCCGGGAATTGGTACTTCAGGAGCGGCAACATCATGTCGAGGACCGCGAAATCATAGTTCTCGACGGAGTCGATGTTCATCTCGTTGACCATCGTCACGACACGGACCATCGTGCGATCGTACAACTGAAGGAACTCCTGAGTAACGCCAGGATGGGTTTCTTTGGTGGCGGTGTACACCACGTTCCGATACTTGAGCAATTCGCCCATCGTGCGAACGCCGCTGCAAATCATGCGATTCACGGCGCCACGCTTGAGTGCGTATAGGGCGATTTTCTCATTCAAGTGGGACACTACCCATTTCGGGGTATCCGGATGAACTTCGGCAATTTCGCCGTTGATGTCCTGCATACGGACTCGACCGGTTTCCATGAGTCCGTACTTCTCGAATACGATCTGCTTGAAGACTTCGAATGCGTAGAAAATCTTCGCTTCAGCAACCGGATCGATTGCGATTTTTTCGTCAGCAACTTTGGTGGTCATATTTGTTCCTTATACCAGGGCGTGCAAGCGGCGAACGAAATCGCCGCGGACCATTTCTTCGTTTTTGCAAACGACACACATCGGCTCTTCGTTGAACTTGGGCAATGCGAGAGTGCCGATGATGTCCAGATGGGCGGACAGGTGACGCCGGAAGCTCGGACTGTTATATTCGAAGTCCAGACCGAGAGCGTCGATGATTGCTGCGAGGATCTTGGCATCGATGAGGTTCAGAAGACCATCGTCGTCCGTTTCGGGACCAATCGGATCGAACACGGTGCGATACGGGAAACGGAAGAGATGCTTTTTCGGATCGATGTTCAGGAAACGCACGGCGCCAAGATCGATGATCACGGACTGAGGATCGGTGACCTTGCGTTCCTTGGACGGAATCATTCGATCGTCGGGATAGGACTTCTCGCCAAGGATCGGATGGTTGGAGACAGAAATTTGGATTTGATTGGGGCTGGACATGACTTATTCCTTTTCGAAAAACGATGCAACCATGTAAACGGTCAAGAAGATGAAGAAGGCTACGAGATTAAAGACAGCCTCATAGATCAGATCTGCACGAAAATACATCTGCGCGCACATACCCCAAATGAAGAGCACGGCCAAGCAGGTTTGTTTGTTGTGGTTCTTTTTGTAATTGGTCTTTTGTTTGATGTCCATCAACCATTCGAAAAAGAACATCGTGCTGGCAAAGAACAAAGCCAGCATGGGCCAGAACTCAAAGTTCTGAATGGGGATTTGATGACGAAAGAAAAGAATCATCACCATAGTTCCCACTACGATACCGCTCATCGTTCGTACCACTACATACTCCCTATACTTAGAAAAATAAAATAGGCCAACCACCAGGACCCGAAGGTCCTGGTAGCTCACCTAGTTAGAACGGGGTGTTCTTATAACGTTCTTTATCTTCGGCGAAGAGGTCGGGGTTCTTTTTGTAGAATTCATACGTTCGACCAAACGTGATGAAGTCTAAGACGGCTGCAATTACCAAAGCCGCCATGATGAAGTACATGTTCAGAAGCCATGCGATGAAGAACAAACCAAACATCACACCTACGACCATCGGAACGTACCTGCGGGGGTTCACAAGAACCCAACGGAAGATGTTGTTCTTACTGCGAGGGTCGTACATGTACTCCCAGTAGAAGCGGTATACTTCCAGAATCCCGAATGCCAGGACCATGTCAATGATCCACGGCATCACGAGTTTGAATACCGCCCAGAAAGCGAGTACACCAGCGACGAAGGCGGAAACGAAGTCCATTTCAGTACCTACTTAAAATGAGGATTCCGCGGCCGTCCACCTGTTTGGTATTGTGGGACAGCCGCTTAGTTCGGAAGGGGCAGAACGACGTTCATACCCCAGACGGCAAATGCAACGATCATTCCGGCCACGAACGTGAAGGCTACCAGGTTCTTGAGATTCTTGAACTTGGCCGGGGCGAGCAATTCAGACTTGGTCATGATGTATTCCAGGATTAATTAGTAGATTAAAAGTGGTCTTGAGAACTTAGGGTGTGATCTTGAATACTTCGTTCTCCATCAGAATCTGGATGAACTGGGTACCAATATCAAACGAGAAGGTCTCGGTATAGCATTGCTGGAGGAGCCACGACTGAGGCTTGGTGCCCGTCATGAATACCACCCAATTCTGTTCGCAGGCGACACCACCCGTCTCGCCGCGAATCAGATATACCGGATTGCCCTTGAAGGTACCGGCTGCCATGATACGGCCTGAGAGCCACGTATCGTTTACGTCGTACGTACCAGTACTGTCTTTCAGCACGTACATGAACTCACCCGTCTTGAGAAGTTCTGCGGTGGGCTGGGTGATCGGCTCGACTTTGTTTATCGGAGCGGCTTCTGCGTATGCGGCGTAAGCACCGTACATAAGCGAGATAACCAGAGCGAACACCCAGTACTTCAGATTCTCACGGAGATATTTAAACATGACCAGCTCCTTGCTTTTACTTGGTATTAGGAAAGAACCTGAACCTCGTAGATCTTTCGACCCATAGGACCGATTCGAATGATGCCATTGATCAAGTCTTTGCAGATATGCGAAGGCACCAATTTCACTGCGATACGAATACCGTCATCCTTGTTTACAACTTCTTCCGGGACGGATTGGTTGCGATGATTGAGATAGACGTAGCGCAGTGCTTTCATGGTGAGTGCCTTGGCAGTGCTGTCCATGTTATTAGGGAAGCGTGCCAAGAACTCGCGACGAGAACCAGTCTTCACGGTAGGATCATTCCTGGAATCCGTGACTGCGAAGACTGTGTCCTCTCGCTGAAAAACGTTCAGACCTTGGAAGCCGGAGTCTGAACAAGGGATGGGATTGGATTTATAGGCCATTTCCAGTCTCTTCTTTTTAGTGATATGTTTAGAAACGACTTACGATGCCGCTACTTTCGTGGCAGTAAGGAACATGTCGAGATTCGACAAAGCTTCATTCCAATCGCTGGTGTGATAATCATACCCACGATCGTTTACCACGTTAAACTCACCATCTTCGATGATGATCGCAGCTTCAACGCCGTCGCGAGTAACGACGTACATTTCCGGGTGCGAGCCGGTAGCGCGAACTTCTTGCATGTAAACACGGTCCCAGAACGAGACCCAGTTGAACTTGCGGACGACTTCGAACTTAGCACTCAGCTCGTCGAAGTAGGAAATGTCTTCTTCACCCATCAGGGCAAAATACAGGTATGCGAGGAAACTCATGATGAACTCCGATTGTTAATTTCATTGGGGTTTGTAAAAAAGAAATACACTTACCTTGATCAGGCAGGCATAGACCCATGACTACTACCCAGACGGGTAGTAGTCATGAGCTACCTACTGACTTTTGGTTAGTAGGGTTGTTGTTGAACCAGATTCAGATCGTTGGCAAGGCCACGACTGATGAGCAGATTTGTGCGGAGCAATTCGCACAAATCGTTTCTCTGCTCCAACACGGGAGGTGACAGACTCTTAATGGACGACTGCCTGTCCGATACTGCTTGCTCTAAATGGGACTGAAAGTTGTCCATAAGTGGTTACTGCGAGAGGTACTGCGTTGGATTAGCCGTGCTTGATGGTGTACTCACGAATTTCTTCGTACTTGCCCATCACGCCGTCGTAGAACTGCGTGCCGTCCTTGATCTTGTACGGCTCGGAGCACGCAGCCGAGACATCGTCGTACGACAGAGCGGTGTGCGACATGAGAAGCTTGTAGGGCTTTTCAGCGTTGTGCACGATGAGACCGCTTTCGCCGTCCGTATAGCGATCGAAGATAACCACGTTGCCGTGACGACCGACGATGATTGCCAGGCGGCGACGAGTGACCGGATCGTAAGTGAAGATGGTCTGGCCGATCAAGAGGCCGTCTTCCTTGTGCAGCGGGATCTTGGCGAGATCGTCGAAATAGCCGGTGCCGTTCTTCCACTCCGGATCGAACTCGGTGTAGAGAGCAGTGCCGGCTTCTTCCCATTTCTTGAAGTTGAAGAAGAAGGCATCGCTGCCGTTGGTCTTGTTGCCATTCAAGACGTTGATGCGACGGAATTCGTCGGTAATGTTCAGGTCACCGAACTTGGGGGATTCGGAGGTGATGATTTTCTTCATGATGCGGATTCCTTTTTGTTAAGATGGGTACTAGGGATTAAAGAACGTAGCCGAACGAGAGGAAGATGTTCTCGGCGGCTTCATACACGTACTCACGAGCACCCGAGGAGATGCTCGCCATTGCTGCGCGGTGACTGACGATCTCTTTGTAGAAATCATCGAACTCACCGTCCTGCGGTTGGATCTTGGAATTGAAAAGCACGTTCCTCACCATGCTTTCCGCTTCTGCCAATTCCGACTCATGACAACTCGTCAACTTGGAAGTCTTCGAGAGATTGGTCGGGTAGGGCCAGTTGTAATGATTGTGCATTACTGCATCCTTTTTGAATTAGTATTGGTGTTAGTTTAAAGATCGGTGCGAGGCTTGAATTTCGCTCTAGGAGGGAGCGTGTACAGGCTCAGTGCAACCGCAAGTCTAGCATTGGAAATCGTGTCTTCGTCTTTGCAGTTCTTTTCCAACCATGCCGATAGAGACTCAGCGAACTTAAGTGCGTTCGTTGTTGTAATGTCTCCACCGGGCCAAACTGTTTCTGCATACTTGACTACGAGTACCTTATGCTTAGTTACACATCCAGCTACGTCAGTAGCCATCTCTGCACCTTTAAGGTAATGTTACTGCTAATCGCTTAGTTCTTTGCCGAAGCAATGATTGCTTGGGCTGCGGCGATTTGGGAATCCAGCTTCGAACCAAGAGCGGCCAAAGCGGCAAGGGTGTCTTGAAGTTGCTTTTCCATGATTTAATTCCTTTGTATTTTGATTAGTATTGAAAGGGACGAATTTAAGATTTACTTCTGGTACTACTTAAACCATTCCAAGTTTGGCACCAGTGCGAATGATGTCTTTCTTGGTAGTGCGCAATTGCTCAAACGTACGAACCTTGGCTTCAGCTTCGTAAATAGAATTGGACAGGTCCATTGCTTCATTCCGAAGCTTCAGACGTTCGTCCCATTTCGAGTCGTCAGTTCTATCTGCCTGAGCATTCAGCTCTTTGACCTTGTTACGATACTTAGCAATGATTGCATTGGCCGAAACGATCTTGTTGGTCAGTTCGTTAACTTCAGCGGTCAGGGTATCGATATTCAGCATGATGTATTTCCTTTTATTAAAATGATTAGAATATGAGATTGTTTCTGTATCTCACCGCAACTATATGTGTCTGAAATTTTTTAGAATCGACTATTTTGAGCATATACGAACATAGCCTCCAGATACCCCAAAAGGGGTATCTGGAGTATGTATTAGAACTGAAGAGTCTTGTCACCAGCAGCGCGACGTTGCTGCTTGATGTACAACCACTTGGCCACGATATGTTTCACGTAGGTCGTCCAGACTTCGATCACGAACTTCGGATCGGTATTGTCGATTCCAAAATGATGACCGAACTCGAACATGCCCAACTTACCGTCTTCGGTAGTAAAGAAATCGATGGTCAGGATATCCTGGTTGATTTCCTTGGCCAACGCTTCTGCCATCTTGACCATGCGTACGTGCAGCGGATTCTGATTGGTGCAACGTTCGTAGGTAACGCGAGGTTCGTCTTCCAGAAGACCACGAGCATGGGGATCGACCCCGAATGGTCCTTTGGTTTGCGGATATTCGCCGGTACTACGTTCGCGACTACGAATCCAGAAACTGCCTCCAGCTTTGATGAATCGGAATTCTTCAGTCACATTGGGAATGAATTCCGTAACGACCCACTGTTTGGTAGGTGTTACTGAAACGGCATGGAGTTCTTGATACTTGGTCCAGATACCTGCATTGTCTGCAATCTTCGAACCGGTGACACTTCCATCGAAGTCTACCTTATCTTCCTTCTTCATACCTTCGGTATTGAAACCACGTTTCTTGATGTTATCCAAGATACGAGCATGGGCTTCAGGATGCATGTGGTCGTTCGGATACGACAAGATCGGTTCGCCGCTGGACCAATCCACATCAACCTTGACGGTTCTTGCCATCATGCGAACATTGTTGACATTTGTCATGTCGTAGAACCAATCGGGACTGAAGACGATGTCTTTGGTATTTTTGATCCCGATGCTCAGACCACCAGTCCGCATCATGAAGTCGTAGAAAAGCTCGGCACGCACTTTGATGTGCAATTGACCCGAGGCACCCAGAGGTACACGAAGCACCAACCATTCGACATCACCGAAGTATGAAATTCGTTTGTGTGCGTTTTGCTCATTAGAATCTGACGTCAATTCATTGGCAAACATGCGGACTTGCTTGGCGGCGACTTCTTCCATGAGGACTGGATTCTTACGGAAGACGCGCTCGAGTAGTACGCCCTGGATGTGTTTGCTCGGATAATTCAGGAATACTAGATCTTCGCCTTCAACGCAGGCATAGCGTTCATTGCGCTGTTCTTCAGTGAGTCTGGCGAACCGGTCGGACAAAAGGATGTCAAAGTTCGCTACTTTACCGTAATCGCCTTCACACGACATACCGATACTGGTAGATGGTTGGTCATGAATTAGGATGTCGTATTGTGGTGTACGGATTCTGGGAGGAACAGACTTCCAGTGATCGCTGAGCATCGAACCAGATTCAATCGCCAAGGTAATCGTAGGTTTCATTTGAGAGGTACTCCAAGAGAATGTAAAGGGTCTACAAGACTAACTCTGGCAGTACGAAATTACACGCCTCCCGCGGGCCTGCCTGCGCGCGCGTGCACGCATTGTGGAAACGAAAGTTTCCAAATAGCTTCTTTGGTTTTTTCTTTTCCATCCAGTCTGGTAGATTACTATGAAATATCTAATCCATTAAAAACTTACTGGTAAGGCTAATCTCGTGAGAGATTTTTAAGTCTCTCCACGAAACCGGAACTGGAGACGATGACGCGAGTCGAGTCGGAGGTGAAGGTGAGTGTCCATCTACGAACGCCAGTGAGTACTAACTTCCCTTCTCCCAGACCGAGCTCTCTTCCGAAAGGAAGGGGGAGAGGAGGACTATGCTTGTGTATTTTTCACTGGATATATCTATCGATATCCAAAAATAGAAATCCGGAAAAAATCGATACGGGTAAATTCCTAAGGAAGGATGTATTGTCTGTTATCCAGTACCCTAGGTGATTTTATGACTTTAGTTTAGAATCGGGGATTAAGATGATCGACAGCATGCTTCTGGCTGCCAAAGCTAAACCTCAGAGAGGATTGGTCAAAATTGCCACGATGCCGCGTCGAAGGATGCAGCATCGAATGGCTCATTTCGAAGGCAAACTTTACATGTCTGGTGGTACGAGCGATGGTCTGACGCCCTACCTTCAGATGGCAGATATTTACGATATCGAATCAGGTACCTGGACTACTACGCCACTTGCTGCTAATGCAGCAAAGGGTCTGCATGGATCCTTTGTTCGGAAAACGCTGAACGATGGAAAGTATTTTTACGTCGTAGCGGGTTCGCAAACAGTGAGTGGTACTACCGGATCAACCGGAACCAATGTGGTATTTCGAGAGGATTACAACGCTTGGACAAGTGGTCCCTCAACCAGTGCTCGAACAGCATTCGCTAACGTAGTGGATGACGAGCTGGGAAGGTTTTGGATTTTTGGCGGCAATGTAACCGGTGCGGCGGATCTGCGAACCACTGGCTATTTCAATTACGCCACTGGCGCCTGGGTAAACGTCAATGCCACTCATCCACGTACTGCTACTGGTGGGATGGAAGCAGTTCTGTACGATGATGACATCTACATGTTCGGTGGTACGGTAAATACGTTCTACAAGTTTAACCGAACTACCTCCCAGTTCACCCAGTTGGCCAATTTGCCCAAAGTCACTGTTCGCCATGCAGTGTTTGAGCATAATGGAAAGATTTATTCGATCGGCAACAACTCCATCAACGACGAAGTTCTTTGCTACGACATTGCATCCAATACGTGGTCAATTCTTCGTGGCGATTTCGGACTCAATGCACCGGCAACGGTGAAGGTTGGTTCTCGTATCTTTTTATCTGGCGGACGCATTGCCGGCGCCAACTCATCAGATCCTCTCTACGAGGTCTTCCCTGATATCTGGAGACCCTACTAGGGCTCTATTGTTTGACTAATAACAGCACTGGAAAAACGATGAGCCTTATCGCAACATTGAAAGAAATCCAAACGAGCAATCAGCCTGGGTTTCTGACCGACAACCGTCCCGCCGTCATTGATGGTAGTTTGAGTGAAGCCATCACTCGAGCCCTCTATGTTTCTCATAGCCGCAAGGATTTCTACACGGGAATGCCCTTTGCAGGCCAGGAGAACCCTGATGTGGATGTTCCTGATGGCGGTGGGACACTGAGTAACCCTCTGAAGCCTGACGAGCCTAACAAGGCTCCTCGTGTGGCAATGCCGAGTCTGGAAACCCAGGCTATGGATGAGCAAGAGATCGTCAGTATCGTGGGCGCACTTGGCGGAGACATTGTCGACGCTAAGAATTCCAACGAAGTCGAAGATCTGCAAGAAGCCCCCATCATGGTTTACGCACTGCCTGAAGATGGCAAGGTGCCTACCGAGATGGGTGAGAAGATCGAATCCTACATTGATAGCGGTGCTGTCGATGTGAACGACTTCGTCTTCGTCTTCTCCGATACGGCCAAAACTGCTGGCGGTTACAAGGTGATGGATGTGAACCAAAAGGTCAAGGACTACGAAGCCAAGGGCGCGAAAGTGTTCGCGGACTTGCAGTCGTTCTTGCATGCGTGGCCCGATCTGCGTAAGCGCCGATAAGCATAAAGCCTACTACTCCCAATTGGGAGTAGTAGGACTATGTTTGTATGTTTACTAAGATACTGTGGTATATGCCGGCAAAAGTCCAAGAAAATATGCCCGGCTCGCAATAATTACAGATTAGGAAAACGCCATGATTTTGTTCGAGCAGGATTGGAACAAGTATCCGACGGCAGATATTCATCTTGACACGAGAAACAAATCGTTCATCGATATCTGCCACATCTACGAAGACATGGGTATCAAGAATAACCTGTGGCCTTTGGCTTTGATTAACCAGGACCTGAAGTACATCGATCCTCACGATTGGAAGGATCTGACTTTGGAGGAGAAAGCGCTCATTAACGAAGAGTGCTTCTACAATCCCTGGTACTACTTTCGTGAAGTGGCTCGGGTGCCGGTTGAAGGTTCTATGGAACCGAGTAAGATTCGTGCGACTCGAGGTCACTTGGCTTTGTGGTGGTGTTACTTCAACCACGTGACCACTTTCCTTATCATGCCCCGTCAGTGCGGTAAGTCGGTAGGCATGGCAAGTCTGGATCGTTATTTGCTGAACATCGGCATGGTGCGTTCGTCTATCCACTTGTTGACAAAGCAGGATGACCTTCGCCGAAACGACATCAAGCGCATGAAGGAGTTCGAAGAGGTCTTGCCTCCGTACCTTCAGCGCAGCAACAAGAAGACCGATCCCCAGAACCAGGAAAACATCTCGATTGCACTGAACGGCAACTCCTACCTGACACACGTTCCTCGTGGTGATGAAAAGGGTGCTTACAAGGTGGGTCGAGGCTTTACGTCTGCAAACGTTCGTATTGACGAATTTGCATACATCGCCTGGCTGGAACCTTCTCTGACGACCATCCTCTCTACGACCAACGCTGCGTTTACCAGCGCTCGTGAGAACCAATCGCCTCACGGCATTATTCTGTCGACCACCGCCGGCAAGAAGGATGACCGCGATGGGAAATACGCACACAAGATTCTGACGGACTCGTTCCCGTTCACCGATACCATCTACGACTGCAATGATTGGGCAGACTTGAAGGCAATGGTGGAGGTGGGATCGTCTAACGGCTTTGCCATCAACTGCACGTTCAGTCACAACCAAGTTGGTCTGACTGATGAAGAACATCACTTCAACGTGAAGAAGGCAATGATTTCCAAGGAAGCCGCGGATCGAGATTACTTCAACATCTGGACTTCCGGTGGTATCTCTTCGCCTTTGGATCCTGACCAACTCGATGCCATTCGAGAAAGTCAACGTACCAAGTTCTACGCAGAAGTCAATCCCAACCCCAGCGCTCGCTACCTCACCAAGTGGTATGTGCCACCTAAGGATCGGGAAGAAATTCTGCATGAAGGAAACGTGGTACTCGGTGTGGATACGTCCGATGCTCAAGGTCGAGATGACATTGCGCTTCAGTACGTGGACTTGACTTCCCTGGAAGTCTTGGGTACCAGCTACATCAACAAGACGAACTTGATCGAATTCGGGTTGTACTTGTACGGTCAGTTGATGCGGTATCCGAAACTGACCATGATCATGGAACGCAAGAGTTCTGGTGTGGCCATTATGGATCAGATGATCCGCCTCTTCCAGTCCAATGGTCAGAATGCTTTCCGCCGGATGTTTAATCGCATCGTGCAGGAAGCCGATAAGTACAAGAACCTGTATGACGATATCCGTACTGGTAACAAGTTTGTTCTTCAAGACTTGTACGCCACTCAGAAATCTGTCTTCGGGTTTACGACTGCGGCAATTGGTGAATACTCCCGTAGCCTCCTGTATAGCCAAGTTTTCCAGAATACGGTTCGTCACTCGATGGATCGAATCCACGACATTAAGACCATTGATCAGATCATGGCCTTGGAGGTCAAGAACGATCGAGTGAACCACCCGGCTGGCGGACACGATGACGGCGTTATTGCTTGGCTCTTGCCTAACTGGTTGGCTCAGTTCGGTAACAATTTGCACTTCTACGGTATCGACGTGAGTTCTCTCATGACCAATACCCTGGTTAGCAAGCACCTGAACGAACAGTCTGTTGAAGACTTCGAACAGATTCGTTTGCGTGCAGAGCTTGACGATCTGTTGGCGAAACTCAAAGGCATGCGTGATCCGCTTTTGATCCATCGTCTGACTGGCGAAATTAAGAACGTGACGACTCGTATCGTGGCGAAGGAAGATGAAACCTTCAGCATGACCGAGATGATCAAGAACGTTCGTGAAAATCGTCGCACTACCCGTAACGGTCCCACTGGTTCTGGTCTGGCTAAACAGCTTGGCATGGAAACCGTGCAGGATACGTTCAAGCTGTTGTATTGACGGCATAAAGCCTACTACTCCCGAAAGGGAGTAGTAGGACTATGTCTGCCTTATTGCGTGTAGTAGTTGCGTGACAGAATACGACCCATCACGTACAACAGAATTGCAGTACGGATGCCGGAAAGCAACGAGGCGTTTCGGCTACCGGTAGCAAAGCTTGCAATCTTCTCACCCAGTTCGCGCAGTTCCATCAGATCCGGATCCACACTACGACTGGATGTGAAACTACCACGCAGTCGATAGAGAATACCGGAGATGTCTCGCTTACCCTTGATCAGCTTCGGATTCTGAGCCAGGTAATTGAAGGAGTAGATAACCGTCTTCAGAACAAACTGATTGACGATGTCGTCCTTACCGTAGTTCACGTTGTCACTCATCCAGCTCAGAGTGTTCTTGAGCTGATCAGGCGATACGCTACTCACCGACTTCTGGATGATGTTGATGAGTTCGGGTTTGACGAAGGATTCACGATCAGCCACCACTTCGGTAATGTACCGAATCTCAGGCTGGAATGTCCGTGTCTTGTCCTTGAGGATTTCTTCACCCGAGTATTCCATCACGGCAGATGTCGACTGAATCTTGATCCCAGCTCGGTTCATCCGGTCAAAGATGGCGTAGATGGAAATGGTGGTGCCGCGGATACGACCTTGCGTGTCGGCGATGAAGTAAAGGAACTTCTCATCGTCACGCATGTTGTTCAGCGTGTCCCAGTGAGTACCTTTGGGAGAAACCGTAATGGTGGCACGGCTATCCAGGTACTTCTTCCAATTCCCTTCACGCTTGAGACCAAACTTCTGACTCAGTGCGTTGTAGGTGGCTTCTGCCACTGCCGGATTGGCCTGGTACTTGAAGTAGTTCCAGAGCAGCGAAGTCAGGAACTTGTAGAGCATGATCGACAGAACCGCTCGAGCAGCTTGCAGTTTCTTGTCTGCCGGCAGGCGATCGGTATTCAGGAAACGATAGATGAGATAGCCGCAGCTGATGTTCATCACGTCGCTTCGAACGATGTGGTCTTGGTTGATGACGGGTTCCGGCTTACCGCGTTCGTCAAGAGTCGTCAGGGAAGTCAGAACTTCTTCCAGGCTTTCTTCGTTGACTTCCAGAACTTCATCGAACCAGCGATGGCGATCACGAGGATCAAAACGCACCACTTGAACACCCATCAAGTGACCGCCGAAAAACGTGATATGATCTTCGTTCTTATTGACGAAGTCTTTCTCGTATTGCATAACACGCTGCATCAACTTGTTGTCGATAGGCAGGGTGCTGAAATAATCATCCAGTGCAGGACGAATCAAGTCAGTCATGATTGTTATCCGTAAAGTGGCAATTACGTAAATTACCAGTAATTCTGTGGAGTAGGACGAAGCACAACAAACTACCCGCCTTCCATTAATCATAACAGAAGTCCCTAACCGGCTAGGAAACGCCATGTCGTATCTCCTGATTCGCCAGATCGAAAAACTACCTTTCCTGGGTATCAAAAAGAGCGAACGTGTTCTCAATGATCCCGAAGAATACAAGTCCATGAACGACGAACAAATCGACCACGTTGAGTCGATCACCGATACGTATCGTGAACTGTATCAAGGCACTGGTCTTGAACCCACAGAACGTGACAAGACAATCCTCGCCAAACACAACATCGTTGTGAAACGTGAACAACAAAACAAACCACGCCCCAAGTTCGTGCTTTCCACGCCGTTTGGAAAGATCACGTTCTAAATGTCAGCAGCAAAACAACTACTGGATGGGTTACCCCATCCAGTAGAGTTTATGCCGTCTTACAGCGTTTGGTCGATCACGACGCCTGCCACACTCAGAACGATGTCGCGGTTCACACCTTGACGAACGAACTTGATGAACAGCGTGTCATCTTGAGGAAGCGGAGACAAGAAGAGTTGCGTCTTGTCCCAGTTATCCACACTGACCTTCATCTCACTGTTGCCATGCATGATGACAAAGTGGGTCGGAGCGATTGCACGATCCGGACCTTCGATCTGATCATTGAAGATCGGCTTCGTGTTGTAGTAGAACTTCTCGAGCCACTCGTCCTTGGTGGTAGCACCGGAGATGAGGTTGACTTGAGTTTGGTTCTGGTTGATGAACTTGGTCTTTGCCACGCAACCGATGCCGTAGACCGGCTCTTGGTTGGGACTGACGCGAATCGACCATTTGTCGCCAGACGAGTTCCCGGCACGCATGAGCGTAATTCCCACGGTCTGGATGTGATTCCAGTTGGGGAACTGACCGTTCACCTGTTGCAGATTCAGAACGAAGTCCAAGTTCTGGAGAGAACCATAAAGCGTACCGATAAACGGCGAGCTGTTCGGACCCAGTTCCACCATGCTCGTCACATCGTACAGCATGTTGCGATCCAGATTGCTCATGAACCACTTCAGGCGGTAACCGCTTGCCTGGTTCTGCCACACGGGGTAGCAGTACAGACGTGCAGTGATGGACGGGTTGACTTCGACAGTCTGAACCTCGATCGGAACCAAGATGGAACGCTCGGCACCGATCTGACCACCAACGAAGCTGACTTCGTCTTCGGTCATGATGTACTTCAGGCCCATGCGGGTGAGGTCGCCAGGCTGGCTGGGGATGTAGCATTCCAGACCTTGCAGGCTGAAGCGCTGGCCATCCACGACGTGTTGCTTCGGAGCACCGGACTGGTAGTTCACGACACCCTTCATGTTCAGCGTATTCAAGGTCATGTTCAGAGGAATCTCCAAACGACCAGGAATCGTTTTGCTCATGAGAGGCGAATCCAGTGCCAGGCCGATCACGGCATCCAGCGGACGATTCATGTCGATCACGAAACCGCCTTCAACCACACGCAGTTCCTTGGCCGTGAGTTCACGAGCTTCTGCGTTGTACAGAACGACGTAACACATTTCGCCATTCTTCAGGTCGTGCTTGGTAAATGCCTGAGGCACGTACCACTGATGGATGTTCGTGCCGTTACGCAGAACCGCTTGCTCGAGCGGAATCAGAGTACTGAGTACCTGACCTGCGGAGTCGAGCGTCAGCGATACGACTTCAGCCGTACCAGTCAGCGGGTTGCCACGGAAGACACGAGCGAAACGCGCATTGCGTGCGTTCACCCATGCACGGCCGTCGACTTGGAGGCGATACGGGAACACGTCTTTGTCGACCCAGACACGGAACGTATCTTTAGTCTGACCGACGAGTACGTCTTCGCTATCCAGATCAGCAGTCACACGAGGCGTGACACGAACGAGTTTGGGACGGAAAAGATCGTCCAGAGACTCCACCACATACGTGATGTGAAACTGACGATCTTGGACGTAGTCCAGGACTTTGGGAATGTACTTACCCTTGCCTTCCTGTCCCATCCAGATTTGGTCAAGTGCCCACCACGCAAACATCATGTTCAAGTTCTGGTCTTGATCCCAGTTCTTGATCGGTGCCTGGTTATCGATACCAGTAGGCAGATCAGTAATAGCCATCGTTATTTTCCTTAGGGAATTGTGCGAAGATGCAGGAACTTGGACAGCTGTACCATGTGACGCAATTCGCTCATGTACAAGCTGATGGCCATTTCCAGGAAACGGTAATGGTAGATGTCGACCTCTACCGAATCGCTGCGATAGTGCGGGTGAATGTTAACGTAGTTCTCATCCACTGCATTTGCAGTTTGTGTGGGATCGAATGCCAGAAGGTATTCGTAGGGAGCACACAGTCGTTTGACATCTGCCATTTCATAGTGATCTTGGATCTCTGCGATTGGGATGTCGTTATCAAGCAGCGCGTACAGGACACGCGACAGGAAAGGACTGTAAAGCTTCCAACGCTCGGCAATGACGTTAGGCACTTCTACCACTTCTTCAGGAAGCTGTTGAGAGAGGTAGTCGCTGATACGTTTGTCTACCACACGCGATTCATCACGCAGGGAATACGTATCACCAATCGTCAGTGCGCGCATAGGCACCACCAGATCACGAATGTAGTACGGCAATCCGTTCTTTGCATTCGGGAGCTTGTAGGCCTGGTCGTCTTCTGAGAACTTCAGTTCATTGCGATGGTAGATACGGCCGCCAGCAACAATACGAAGCACTCGATCGTCACGAATGTTAAAGACTTGATTGCGAGACAGGAGTTCGAACTTGATGAACCCGAAGTCTTCGGGAGTTTCCCGAGTCAGATCTTTCTGGCAGAAGCCAGAGAACCGAATCGCAATCTCTTGTTCCTGCTCAGGAGCAAGTTGATCGATGAACTCTTTGTTGACGATGACCACTTTGGGGAACTTCACAAAGTAATCAAGACCTTCAATGAGAGAGCGGGATTCCAACCAGAGAGTCAATTCGCCCTGTTGGATGTCTTGCTCCTGGATGTAGAAGTTCGTGCCTTCTTTGCGCAGCTTGGTCAGATCGAACTCAATCACACCCTTTTCGAACTTGCGGGTAAAGATCTTGCCGTAGACCTGTTTGTCGGAACGAACCAGAGTCCGATACCGATTGAATGCCACGTTCCAGGTAAGGACGTTGTCGATAATGGTAAACATCCCACTATCGGTCACATCGCGCCACTTGTTCTGAGGAATTCCCGAAATGATGTCATCGACATACATGCGGTAGTTCAGGTTGGGATCGAGTGTCTGGGTGGGCAACGAGTAGAACTCGTCCAGATATTCTTCCACCTTACCGCTGACCATTTCCACATAGGCGCAGCGAGGATTGTTGGTCAGGTAGTCGTAACCGACTTCATGCCAATACCAGCCAAGCAGAAGACCATTCTCGTCGTACTCGTAGGCCGTCGAGTTCTGGTAAAGACCACGCGGAACATCAACGCCCATCGGGCCATTCTTTGAATACGGAATGGAGGGAGTCTGCCCAGTGATGACACTCATGGCGTTGTAGCCATAAGCTTCTTGCACCAGAGCGCGATCGATGTCAGGGAACTTCGAATCCATGATCTTCACGTATTCGGAATTCTCCAAGACTTCTGCCTTCCAGTTCTCTACCACCGCACCGGCACCGGCCATTGCATCGACGATCTTTCCATCCTCGAGTTTGTAGAGTTCGTGAATGCGGTTCTTCTCGAAGACCAGTTCCCGATCCAGACCACCATTGCGAATCATGAGCATGACGCTCAGGTCATCGACCTGCACCCAGTCAGGATGCGCAGTGACAAGAGCCTGAAGATCATCCACACTCAAACTGTAGTCTTTGTGCGTCACCATCCGCATCATGGCAGGATCGTTCTTGTGAACGTACAAGCCATTTGCCCGAGCGCCTCGGCGGTCGATCAAGAAGACATCAATGTCATCCTGATAGTCGATGCGAAGAGTCTCGAGGGGATAGTGCAGAAGGAACTTACCCTTGTTATCCCGAATGGAATCGAACGTAGGCAAATCTTTGACTTGGAACTCCACGGTACGATAGACAGAGCTATCGTAAATCAGTTCAACAGAGTCACCAACCTTAGCGGTGAACGGACTGATCTCTTCGTAGAAATAACCATTGATCATGGCGTACGCATAACCCAATCGCGCTTTCCATGCAATGAGTTGGTTCTGCAACGTCACAATCTCAGGATTGCTATTGATCACCTTACCTTCGTATTCGGTAAGTTGAGAGATGTGATTGGACCGCTCGCTGGAGAAGTAGGAGTTCGTGTAGACGCGGAAAAAGATCTTTTCATCGAAGAAGTCCATGTTGGAATTCTTCTGTTCACGAATTGCCACCACCAGGTTACGTGCCTTAGTAACCATGTACCACGAATCGAATCGCGGATACGTCCGACCGTCCTGGTTATACACCATGGCGATCATGTTGTTTTCGTTGCTGACATCTGCCAAGCTGATCCATTCCCCCATTTTAGGAGTCAGGCCAACGAAGTCAGGATGCAGCTGACCTATCTGGTAGACATGGAAATAGTCACGGTTGTTGGGCAACCATACCGTGAAGTAATCCAGATCAATCTTCACCACATTTCCGCCAGCGTCACTCATACGCCGAGGCTGCATGAGGAACGACTTGTTTTGGCGAGGTGAACACCAGACGTTATCAATGGCATGGCGCCTGAGGAAATCGAAATTCGATACCATCGTCTATTGTCCGTATAAAGAAAGAAAGATGCCCTACCCACCTCACGGCGGATAGGGCTCCGATGTCGTTACTGGCGATTCTTCACCATCGCCGTCAGCGTACGCACGAAGTCATCGGCCGTATTCTTCATCGGGCAACGTTCGACTACTTGTGCGAGAGTGCAGCGGCGATACGAGTTCTCTTTGATGACCACGTAGATCATGCTAAAGAGAGTCGGGATATGTTCCAGACCAATCGCATTGACTTCATTGGCGTTTGCCACCCAGGTGATGGAGGACAGGCCGGTAATGAAAGTCTTGTTGTTCAGAAGGTTGACTTGCTCGCCGAATTCTTCTTTCACCGTACGAACGAATTCGTCCAGGTTCTTGATGAAGGGGCGGTTGTCCAGAACCTCGAACACCTTGTCGACGCTGGCACGAGTGGCCTTGGCGATTTGACCGGCGATCTTCTGAAGTTCCATCTCGTTGGGCGATTCGTCATTCGTCGTCAACGAGTAGAAGTAATATGCTGCCAAAATGGTCAACACATACTGATGTTCTGGATTCAAGCCGTAATTGCGGCCGATGTTTTCGGAGATCAGCGAAGAGAAGGCACTCATGGGCAAAGGGCCCACAGAGCGCAGCACGCCCATGCCTTCAGTACGCAGGATGTTTTCCAGATTTGCCCGCATTTCGTTGAATGCGAAATCTACCGGAGAACGCACACGTTCCTGGGCCGTCATACGGTCAACAGAAACATAGTCGCGCATATCCACGTAGACACCATCGTATGGTGTCTTATCAATGTATATCGGATTTCGGAACGTCGGAATCTCGAGCGCAGTATGAGCTGTGCTCTTGATCAGCGTGACGCCGTTTGCAGATTTCTCGAGATACTTTGACGTGAGAGCTTCAAGGATAGCGCGTTTGGTCACATCGATTTTCGGAGTGATGCGACCCACCGTGGTATCGTAAGCCGACAGGAAAATACTCATTTTCTTTTTTACCTCGTAAACATGTAATTTTTTACTGTCAGCTCGCTGGCAGTAATAGAAGAACAGCGCTTTCTTTTTTCACCATACGATGACCGTTTTTTGAGGAAACTCGCCATGGCCACTTTTGTTGACCAATTCAACTCGATGCCGGAAAACCGGCAGGACGGTTGGCGCGACATGTCCGTCCCGCCTGCCATCCTCGTCAATCGCACGAAGCCTTCGCACCTGCCTCTGTTCTGCATCTTTGCTGAATGGGGTCCTCTGTCGCGCCAGATGGGCGACGGTGCCATGCGGCAAGAACTGTACGGCCAAGACACGTTCTCACCGCAGTCGAAGTTTTTCAACCACCAAACGTTGTATGCCAACACCGTGTCGGCATATCAACAAGCGATCTATCAGCGCGTTGTCAGCGATGATGCCACGGCAGCGGCCTTCCGCCTGTGGATCGATCTGCTCAAGACCAAGATCCCCGAATACGAACGTGGCACCGACGGCAACTTCCTGCTGGACGGCGCCGGTCAGAAGATCCCGACGGGTGAACTGATCGACGGCTATCGCGTGAAGTTCGTCAAGACCGCAATCAGCGACATCACCGGTGGCGCCTTCGGTCAATCGGCTCAAATGCAAGGCGACCAAACGGATCCGGACCTGCTCACGCAATCCGTCCGTTATCCGTGGCTGGACGTGCCTGCACAATTCGTGGGTGCGCGTGGTAACGACAAGGGCTTCCGTGTCTGGGCTCCTGTCGCTGGCTCGAGCGTTACGCCGGACCAAGACCTGCTGCAAAACTACAAGGCCTACGGCTACGTGTTCGGCTGCGTGGACAACAACAACGATGTCGTCGAAAACATCATGACCGTCGGCGGTTTCTCGTCGGTTACCGCCACGTTCAAACGTGACGTGTACTCGCGTGAACGTCGTCTGCAAATGTCGTTCGAACCGCGTTTCCAAAACAGCTGGAACGACACCGACCGCGTCGGCATGGCTCCGAAGTTCGGTCCGTTCGCTGAACCGCATCTGTACTACGAAAACCTCGAAACCGTACTCAAGCTGCTCTACGCTGCTGAAGTGCCGTTCATCGACCAGTTCTCGGACTTCCAAGACGAAGGCGAAGCTGAAATCCATCGCTTCAACTTCATCGGTGGTCGCTCCAGCCGCAACGTTCCGTACCACTCGTACGAAATCGTTCGCACTGCATCCAACAGTCAACCCCTGTCCGACATCTCGACTGTCTGGGCTGAAGGCGGTTCGGATGGCGACACCAGCCTGGAAGCGTTCGACAAACTCGTGCAAGCGGAAATCCGCAAGTACGGCAGCATCGACTACGAAGTCACGGAAAACCGTCTGGGCAACCCGGAATCGGATTTCTACGACTCGGGCTTCTCGGTGGAAACCAAAGAAGTGCTGTTCAACTTCATCGCTGTCCGCAAGGATACGTTCCTGAACATCGTGACTCACGTCGCCGGTGGCAAGACGCAAAACGCTGAAGAAGAATCGTCGCTGGCTACCGCCCTGTACACCCGCGGTCAGATGTTCCCCGAATCGACGAACTGGGGATCGCCTGCCGGTCGCTTCCAGATCGTTGGTGGCGATGGCGAACTCATCCAGAACGAGTACTACAAGCGCGTGCCGTTGTCGCTGCAACTGGCTCAAAACGCTGCGCAGTACATGGGTGCTGGCGATGGCCGCTGGCGTGAAGAATTCGCCTACTCGAATGGCGAACGTGCCAACCTGACGATGTTCAAGAACATCAACATCACGTGGCGTCCGATCACCCAACGTCGTCGTGACTGGAACAACGGTCTGGTGTACGTGCAGTCCAAGGACATTGGTCTGTACTTCTTCCCGGCCCTGCGTACTGGCTACCCGACGCAGAACTCGATCTTCACCTCGCTGTTCACGGTGAAGGGTTTCGTGGATCTGCAAAAGATCGCCGATGGCATCTGGGCTGACTTCTCCGGCAACGACAAGTTGTCCAACGAACAGTTCAAGAAGTACATCGAAGAAGAATGCATGCGCCGTACTGCTGGTAAGTACGACGAACGCTTCCTGCTCGTCTTCAATGCGAACTTCACGCAAGTCGACGAATTCAATGGCTTCTCTTGGACGCTGAATGTCGATGTCGGCGCCGAGAACATGAAGACCGTTCAAACCACCATCCTGACCGGCTATCGCAAAGATACGCTGGCAGCCACCATCAACCAATAATCAGGTGACTGAACATGAGTCGTTTTATTGACACGGTTCTCCCGCAAGGCATCGCCTACGGTCAAGGCGCTACCCAGCGCATGTCCAACGTAGTGCACGGTGGTGTCTACGGGTGGGCTCCGAACCCCAACGCCTGGGTCAACAAGACCGGTTACGTCCGTCGTCACATCACGCCGATCGTTCTGCGTGGTCCGTCGGGCTTCCGGTTCCTGAACAACCCGGATTACTGGTACGCAGCAATGCGTGCGATCTTCGAAACGATGCCCCTGTCGATCGAAGGTCTGAACTCGACGCTGACCGTCGCTGCTGCGGATACTCCGTACGGTGGCGCTGGCGAAATGTTCCAGGATCCGACGAACGTGACTCGTGAGCGTACGAGCCCGCAATTCCAAATCCCGGATCTGTACGGCGCTCCGGTGAACGGATTCCTGGAAGGCTGGATCACCCAGCTGATCATGGATCCCGAAACCAAGACCGCAATGGTCAACACTCTCGGTCGCGAGATCCCTGCTGACATGATGGCTGACATCTACTCGATGGACATGCTGTTCTTCGAAGCGGATCCCCAGCAAGCACAAGTCATCCGTGCCTGGATCGTGTACAACATGTTCCCGATGTCCGGTGGCGAAGTCATTGGCCGTCGTGACATCACGACCGACATGGACCAAGTGCGTTACAACATCCCGATGGCTGGTTTCGCCCAAACCGGCAATGGCGTGAAGGTTTTCGCTCAACAGGTGCTGAACTCCATGCGTGTGACGGGTGCCAATCCGCTGCATCGCAAGACGTACCTGGAAGGCATCGATGCCGACATCGCGCGTCAGACCACTGGCTGGGGCAGCCAGATTCGCGATCTGAGCAATCAGCAGATCCAGGTCTAAACGCAAAAAAAGAAAGACGTGTAGGGATTCGATTAGGACATGGCGCAAGCCATGTCCTAATCGGTCTCTATGCCGTTTTCTTTACGACTTAGGGGTAAGTCCTAGGTCTTACTTGTTATCGTTGTGGTTGGCCTGCAAAGCCTGCATGGCCTTGGATGCGTGAGTCTGTGCGCCCTTGCTGAGCTTGCGCACTTCTTCATTGGCCGGCTTGGAATGCGTGACACGCACCGGAGCGATCTTCAGACCACCAGCTTTGGCCAGACGGTTGATGCTGGGCTCCTGGGGAGCGTATTCGTGGACCGGGATGTCTTCGAGCTTGATGCCGTCGGATTCCCAGACCGGCTTCTCGGTCAGCTCTTCGAAACGGAAGAGTTTGGCCAGGCCGTCGAAGTCCTGGGTGAAGCCATCGTCACCGGCGAACTGGTTGGCGATGTCATCGCTGGTGGACGAGACTTGGTAGTACACGCCCAGCAGGATGGCGCGAACGAAGGTCAGGTCCTTGCCGTCGAAGGTCGAGTAGTAGCACACGCCATCATTGGTGTCCCAGATGAGGGTGGGCAGGCCGTCGCGCAACATGGCCAGAGCCAAGATGAGCGATTGACGTTCGAAGGTCGATGCTTCTTCGCCCTTGGCCAGGTACTTCAGCGCATTGGCGTTGGAGAAGTGGTTGCTCTTGTTGTAGGCAGTCAGGATGTCTTCGATGCTGACTTCCAGACCGTGGGAATGTTCGGTCACATCCTTGTAGCCATTGGCTTTCAGGGTGGACATGAATTTGGAGTGCAGGAAATGTACGTTCACGAAATCGTCCTCTGAAGTATTGAAGATGGTGCCAATGGCGGCACCGCTGGCTTTGATGAATGCCGAGATAACCATGTCGAACCTCGGAAAATTGTTTTAGAAATTCCAACGCACGTCGCGTGGAACAGCTTCGGGATCAGACCCGCGTCCTGAGTATTCACGACCTTCATGTTCAACGACACCGAACGCATCAACGTTGATCTCGGCACCGGTAACACGAACGCCACTCACGGCAATGGAATAATCTCCTTGGATCTTTACGTCCTTCAGATCCAAGTAATCCTGAATAGCACGTTCGACATCTTCCTTAGAAAGTCGAATGCAAATACCAGGACCTACGTCAGAAGTACCATTGCCGTAGTTGATGTCCATTTTGACTCCTAAAAAAGAATTGCAGTTGAGATGTTTACTAGACAGCATAAAACCCATTCCTACATCCCCAATTAAGGAGATGTAGGAATGGATTCTTGAGTAGATGGAGAGCATTATTCCTCTCCATCTACTCGTCTTACTGGCCTAAGGCCGACTTGATTTAGTTGCTACCGAACGAGCCGGTATACAGCTGGCTGATGAACTCGCCGGCGACCTTCATGTCACCCTTGGAGTTCTCGGCGCCCTTGACGCGGAAGTTCACGGTCGAGCGGCCATGCACGGTCTTTTCACCGACGATTTCCGGAGCACCGGTTTCAGCGTTGCGGCGACGATCGGGAACGACCGAGCTCTTTTCGATCAGGATCTGCACGTCGGCGAACTTGCCCATTTCGAAGTCGGCGGTGATGCTGGTGATCTTGTCGTCGGCGGTCTTGAGCTTGTGCGCGTAGCGGCCGGTGGCGACGCGGGCGGCGGGGATGAACTGGGCGCGGTGGGCATCCCACTTCTCGCCGATTTCCATGGACAGGCCTTCGGGCAGGGTCTGCTCGAAGATGCCGTCGGTCTTGATGCGGTTTTCGCTGTCGTGCGTGAGCAGGCCTTCGATTTGCAGTGCCAGCTTGTCTTGGTGGGTCTTGAGGGTCACTTGCTTGACTTCGGTCGTCATGATGATACTTCCTTGTGGATAAAGCTATTGGATAAATGAGCCAACTGACTCGTAGTGAAAAGAACGAACCAGGTTACTTCGAACGCTGGGAAAAGCGGGGACGATTGTCGAACCGTTCAGGATACGGACGACGTTGGAACTGCGGCGGGTTGCTAGCCCGGTATTGTGCTTCCTGGTTTTCGTTTTCAGCCAAGATGCGATTTGCTTCTTGTTGACTTTGGTATTCAGCTTTCTTCAGCGTGAACTTCGAAACCAGTACTGCGGTCTTGACCGGAGACGTTTTCACGTTCAGGTCCAGAGGTCTTGCAATGATGAGGTACTTGCCCTCGAACATGATGACTGCCAGCTTCTTGTGACTCTGGCGCCATTCTTCCGAGAACTGAGACTGATCGAATTCAGCCTCATGAAAGGAGATCTTCTCGTCCAGCTTCGTAGTGGGCGATTTGGCGATTGCTGTACCCAGAAGCTTTTCCGAGTATTGCGTGCCGTTGTGTTCGACGATAACTTCACCGTCAGAACCGATGTTCAGTTTTTTGGTTTCCATTAATTTCCCGGTACAAGTGTTTTCTACACTAGGGGGTTGGTTGATAAAAGTTTAATGGCTTAGATACCATTGGTGGAGGTATTCATGTGTGTAATATGTGGGTGAAAAAAGTTAGAGACATAGGCCAGGATACCCCGAAGGGTATCCTGGGGCTTATGCCGTTTAAGCAGTACGACCAAGCAACTCCGAGAAGTTTCGCTTGGCAGAACGGCTGTCTTTCACTTCCCAGCCCATGAGAGACATGAACTGAGTAATGGGAACAGCAGACGATTCATTCGAACCAGGTGCAGTACGAGCACGATAGGCAGCTTCCCGCAGGTCACCTTCAGTGAAGGTGTGAGTGCGATAGGATTCCATCGTGGCTTGCGTCGTGCCCTTCGTGTTGTACTTGGTGGCCAACTTGATGCCAGGTTCGTTCACATAGTCGAAAGTGACGATGTGGCGGATTTCCTTGATGACACGACCACCGATTCGGTGAGGCAGACTGAAGCAGCGAATGGAGAAGCAGACTTCTTCACGCGGATTCTTCAGTGCTCGTTCGAGAGCGTCTGCGTAGGGACCGTAAGGAGCGACGTTACTCATGATGCCGATGATCGGTCGACCATTGTCGTCATGATAGTTGTCGAAGTCCAACCACAGCTTGCGGTGACTTGCACAAACTGACTGTTCATCGATTCGCAGAAGCCGCTGCACGTATGCGGGGTCAGACAGAGCGCCTTGGTTGGGATGGCCGTATTCGGCACGCAGGACATTCTTCACGGCCATGCGAACAAGTTCACTGGTCTCTTCGAAGAAGTGCCGTGCGTAGCGAGCATCGTAATACTCGCCCTTGTTGTTGGCCATATTCAGCGCACCAACAAGCAGCGGATACTCGCCATGTTCATTCGGCGTAATGATGGAAGGACGTGTCACCCCATTCAAGAAATTGGATGACAGTTCTACGGTGCCTTGCATTTTTATTTGCTCCTGGTTGAGTTACACGCGTAAGTAGTTTTCGATCGGCTCAACGCGCTCACTGGGATTGACCAGGGCCGAAGTAATGCCACGGTCCATATACGAACCGGTAATACGAGTCAGGGTAGAAGAAGCAGAATCTTCAACCACCTTCAGGCCGGTAGGTACCGAATCGAAGCTGGTAAGGTCTTCTTGCTTTTTCAAAGTTGAGCGGAAGTACTTAGCGCGATCCTTACGACTACGCGTGTTCTGCGCAATCATGAGCTCAACGACCTCCCGTTGGCTACCGATGTTGGTGCCAGCGTGCTTTTGGGCACTACGGAAGATCTTGCAACGATCCACATAGTTCAGATACCACGGCACTCGGGCCTTGGATTGGATCTCTTCAGAGATTTGGAAAATGACGCGGGAATCTTTCACCAAGTTAAGGTTGGGGATAACCACCGAATCCTTGGCAAATTCAAACACCACATACGCGTCTCCATCGACCATCACCTCACGGGTAAGAGTCGGCGTAAACGGAATGTAGGCACACGTCATGGTGATGAAATACTCACCATCAACAATCCAAGCCAGAATACCAATGGACCGATTCTCGGAACCGATGGTAGCCAGCGTACGTTCAACAAAACGCTTGGGGAACATGACCATGCAGTGACGCGTTGCGGTCATGACCCCCGAAGCGCTTGACTTAAACGCAGTCTTGGCCAAAGCGGGGTTACGCTTTAAGCCGTAGACGTTCATGCAAGTTCAACCATCTCTGCCACCCAGTCAGCCAGATAGTCGCTCAGAGCAACCGTCATAGCCTTGTCGGACGACATTTCGGGATTGTCCTGCACTGCACGCGTGTAGGAGTCCAGGATGCACACGGCATCGGTGTGGCTGAAGACCGTGCAGCCCAGAGCTTCCAGAGCCAGCTGATGCAGATCCTTCAGGCGCGGCTGGTACAGTTCTTCGACGAACTTGTAGGCGTTGTCCATGATGAGCAGGATGTTCTGCTTGATGACTTCGTCGGTAGCCGAGTTCACCTTGACGTACTGACGGATGAAGTCAGAGACGGCACGACGCGTGTCGATGAGTTGGTTCTTCTTGGAGTTCTGCTTCTCCACAGCGACCTGATATTCCCAGGCTTCGCAGTAGGTCTTGGCATTTTCCAGAATGCTTGTCATCGTGCGATCACGCGAGCTGACGGCAGCGCCCAACAGAACTTCCACATCACCACCCTCGGAGAGGAAGCGATCGTAGACACGCTTGTTCACATGAACGACCTTGCCGACCACACGCTGGATCAGGATGCCGTTCTTTTCTTCGTTGACTTCAGCTTCCAGGGCAAGTGCCGCCGAGACGCCAGACCAGTCGAACAGGTTGCGCAGTTGCACCTTGTACTGGGCACGAGTCAAACCACCAGTACCCACGACCGGCACTTCCTTCTCGCCCTTCAAGAGGGAACGAGCGAAGAGGAACGTCGCGATGGCGGTTTCATGAACCGAACCAGTTTCCACACGGAAACCGTCGTAGTTGGAAATCGAACGCTCCGAGGAGAAGAGTTGTTTCCAGACTTCGCGGATGAGAGGCATACCGACACGAGCCACGAACTCGCCAACGGCAGCATCGTAACCCGACGAACCCGAACGCAGGATGTCCAGAAGTGCTTCGTCTTCCAGACCGTTCGTGTAGTCCAGTACCAGGTTCTTGTCGCCGGTGGGACGCGAATGGCGCAGACCTTCCAGATCTTCCACGATATCCGAGATATCGAAAAGCGAAGTGGCCGGGCTTTGTTCCAGGCGGTAAGCCTTGGGACCGGTCAGGCAATCAGCCGTTTCGATTGCTTTCAAGACGCCATGCAGTTCTTCCACGGCAGGCAGAACCACCGACATCGTGTAGTCGACGTGGGCGGCGCAGCTCTTTCCGAACTGTTCGCCAACACGAGTGATGAGAGCCGAATGCATCGTGCATTGCAGATCACCATTGCCGTTCGCCTGTGCCAGGTTGTACTGGTACAGATTGGCGGGCAGACCTTCGATTTCTTCCAGGCCGGTGATGCCGCAGGTGGTTTCTTTCTTGGTCGCACGGACCAGTTCCATCAGCGGAGAACCGCTGACCGGCACGACTTGGAGATCCTTGTCGGCCAGAATGGTCACGAGATCGCGCGATGCATTCAGAGTTTCGAGAGACAACATGTTGTTCAGCCTTTACAGTGCGGTGGCAGGGGAGGCAGCTCGCTGCAGACGCATGGCCGATTGAGTACCAGCACGTTTGACGGCAGCAGTGAATTGACCGGTGGGACGTTCACGGAGCACGCCGCCCAGCCGGCGCTGGATAGCGGTCATCGTGGCATCAGCCAGGACGGAACGCGATTCGGAGGTACCGAAGTATTTCTTGGCAACGTCTTCGCCAACCATGGCATAAAAGACGGCGGTGGTGAGTTCGGCTGCGTTGGCCAAAACCACCATGTTCATTTCAGGAGCAAGAGTCGACATGGCGAGTCCTTAAAATTTCGAGGTGTTGTATCCAGAGAATTGGTAATAGGATCGGGGTTTCCCCCGATCCTATCGTCTTACGAGTCGTAAGCCTCTACCATCAACTTACTACCCTTCATCAGGATAGCGACGGTAGTACCAGTGATTTCAGGAGAGTTCACGATACGCCGGGCAACAGACGTATAGCTGAACCGTCCCAAAATCTCAGTGCCATCGGCTGCGATCATCGGTTCTTTGATGACCTTACCGATAATGGATTTAAGCTGGTTAACGAAAACCACCTTATCACCGATACCCGCAGTTTCAGGACCGGTAATGAAGACGCGAATGGCGATGCTATTCATCGGCAAGGGGTTGCCCTTGATCTTGAACCCTTCATCGACTTCTCCAGTTACGGACTTACGACCAGTGGAGCGACGACGCTGAGCAATCTCGCGATCGCTCTTATTTACGAGAGCACGAATGCTTTCGCTCATGTCTTCTTTCTCACCGCGGTAGTAGATCTCGATACGTTCTGCGACACCTTCGTATTTGGCCTTGGGCGCTTGACTACCCAAAGCTTTCAGACTTTCGATGTCGATCTCGTCGTAAAGATCAATACCCGTCGTAATGGAATCTTCGATAATGCACAAGACATCATCGTAGTCCAGCTTTTGGCCAGGCTTGACCATCCGGTGAACGGACTGATCAAAATTCATCACGATCGTGCGCAACTTGGTTTGTTCGGTCCGAAGCATCCCTGCCAACTTCTCAGAGATGACGCTCGCGTCTTCTAGTGTGTCGGAAGGTTCGCAAAGACCAATCCATGCGTAGGTGCCATTGCACAAGGTCACCTGATTCGGGTTAAGCGTATCAGGTTTGAAGAAGCCCGAGTTGTAAGAAAGGATGTCCCCCTTCTCAAACTTCTGACCTTCTTTCTTGTTGGCTACCAGCATGTGCGGAATCACCATACCGGCGTTATCACCGAATTGACGACCCAGCTTGTAGCCACGTTCAGTACCGTCGTCATATTTGACGAGGAGACCATCGTCGGTCACCATCATCACACGACCACCTTGCTCGGCGGAGACTGCCCACAACTCACCGGTGCGGTGAGGAATGACGGAATCTTCACCAGTACGCAAGATGTTCTCTTGCTGAGCGATGACGGGCAGCGAGTGAGCGTTTTGAATGGATGTGAACCCCTGACGCTTCATGTCATCGCGCGTCGCGATCGGAGCATTCAGAATCGATGTCGAGAAAACAGAACTCACATCCAGAGTCCGGTTCTCAGGAGCAATAGGCATGCCCAGAGTGTTCTCCAGATTCGGGTTCTGCGGCAGGTAGGTATTGATACCCACGGCGCCCGAGTCCTTTGTTGCTTCCGAGATAATGCCAAGATCGCTCTTGGTATATTCCCGAGTCGATGCAGTCATGGTCGCATCGCTACGACCACCATCGCCGCTGTAAGTCACTTCCTCACGATGCTTCAAGCTTTCGATCGGATTGATGTCCTTGACAGTCACAACTGCCTGATCTTGCTGAATGCGTTGCCAGATGGCGTACGGCTTCAGATCGATCGGATAACGACTCTTACCAGGACGAGACGAGTGGTCACGAATGGAACGTACCAGCTGGCTGTAGACCATTCCAGCGAAACGTTCGTAGCCCTTGATTCGCATCTCGGACATATCGAGTTCGTCTCGATGCAAGTCGTCTTGGAGCAACTCAGTTGCGTATACTAGAATGTTCATGAAGTCAGTAGGCTGCTTCAGTTTGGTCAACACATCGCGAGTGATGGGATCGACGAACATGTTTCTTGCATGGCGGATTTCGCGAATGACTCGTGCACCACCACCCGTGGAATCCAACACTGCCTGGTAAACACCAGGAGAGTCGAAGTTACCCACGTTGAATCCACGAATGACACGTTTGAATTCCAGGAAACCTCCCAGAAGCAAACATGCCATGCGATCCGACTTACTGAAGAGAATCGTCTCATCGGAGAACGTAAGCGCTACCTCATTGGGCTGCGCATTGACGCGAGTACCGACCGGCACACGACGTACGTTCACCTTCAGACGACGAATGAGTTCAGACAACCCGTAGTCCGCTGCCAGGATAATGCCGATGGGCACATACTTGCCAGCAATCTTCAGTTCGACAAACTCAACCGGAGCGTCTTCAGTCGACAGATCGATGATGTCTTCGAACTCACCCAGTGCGGTAGTCTTGCCACCGTGGATGAGATAGAACGCATCACCTTCGTAATAAATGATCCGGCCCTTTTGATCGATTGCGATCGGCGTGTAGCCATTACGGACATTGGGCAACACTTCCTTTTCAGGGAAGTTATCAGCCATGCGTTTCAGATCCAGATGGAACTTAAACACAGATCCGTCGTTGGCAGTCACGTCGATTTCCTTGAAGGTCTTAGCCAACGAGGAAATGGATCGAGGAGCCTTAATGTCTTGTGCGAAAACGTCAGACGTCTTCATGCCAACAATTCGTTGGTTCGTATCGTCCTTATAGCGCTTATGGACCTCTTCCGTGATCCACAGGCGATAATCGTTCACAGCCTTACGCGAACGATAGACGAAGAACTTGCCGTAGTAACTCGTGAGAGCTACCTTGTTGGGAGCGACTTTACGAATCGGGAAATCCCCACGCATCCGGCGAGCCGTATACTTCACACCGTTCGTGGTGAAAGTACCATCGTCTTGAACGTCGGGGATGGGGAACCGCAGAGTGGTCGGTGCACCTTCGATGGGAATGACTCGCATCGTGAAGTTCTGGGTTTCGCCAAGAATCGTTTCAGTCTTGAAAACTTCCAAGCTGTCGATTGCCAAACCACCAGACTGAATGTGTACCAAACACTGCATCAGATGCTTGCGGTACGTTTCCCGGATGTACTTCTTATCCAACTGTTCGACGTTGGCGAATCGCAAGGACTCGTCAGTCACCGTAGCCTTGGGAGCCACGTTGTTCTTCATGTCGACTTTCAGTTCTTCCGGAGTAACGACCATGGCTTCGATCATGGGCTTGCCGCTACCGAAGGGATCAGGCAGGGTTCTGTACTTTTCAGCAGCAGCCACCATGCGTTTGTATTCAGCAGCAGTCATGAGACCGGCGTCTGCCAACATGGCGCACTGATCTCGAGTCTTTTGCTCGTACGTCCGCTCATCTGCAATTGCCAAAGGTTTGGTCATCGAGTGATCGACGTCTTTGACGGCTGCTTCGTCTTCGGCCGACAGAGAGGTCTGATTCAGAGTCTCTAGTTCGGCCAAGTCAGCATCGATGAGTTTGTTGATCTCTTCGGTAATGGACGCCCCAGCGTCGTCGTCCGGTGCGTAGACCTGGGAAGCTGCTTTGAGCAACTCACGGCTACTCTTGACCGTATCCTCTTTCGTGGATTTGGGCGTAGATTCGGTCGAGGTCCCCTGGGGCAACTCTTTTTTTACGGGAATGATCCGTTCACCATCCTCGTCGACGGTGGGCGTTTGATCTTCTTCGTCAGTCGAAGTTGTCGTCCCTTCCGGTTCTTCCTTCTTGGGGAAGGTGGTCTTTACGGCCTTCGGGTCATTGGTCTTCTCGACGTCAACGTCAGAGGCGACGCTGGCATCCAGAGCAGACACGGATCGACCGGCCATCAACTGCATGTACATGTACAAGAAGTACTTTTGCATCTGCAAGTTGCTGTAGCGAGTCTGGGATTCTTTCTTGACTTCCCGAGGATCGATGACTTTGTCCTTGACGGCACGATCGTACTCGTCATGGGTAGACTGGAGCCAGCTCTTGATCATCGCCAAATTGAAGCAGATCCAGTTGCCCGAATCCTCCAAGATGATGTTGACAAAGCGCAGGTTCTTGTCTTCGATACGTTTAAAGACCGAGGCAGCTGCCGGATCTTTCGGACCATCTTTGTCCAGCCACTTCCACACTTCCAGAAGCCAGCGAGATTGATCGCTATTGAAGATCTTCAGAAGCGCAGGGTTCATTCCTTCCTTAGCCGCGATCAGCTTACTGATGGAAGGAAGAACACGAGGCACATTCAAGATCAGGAATTGATGACGACCAGTAACGGTCGCGTATTCGTTGATCTTGGAGGTCACGGTCGATGCCAAATCGAGCCACTCGTTGTATTCCGAGTATTGGCTGCGAACATAGGCGTAGCGATTATGAATGAGGGAATAGTTCACGACCAGAAGAGTCTTCTCATCGCGAGGAGCCTTTTCGATGTCAGTGACTTTGCGGAAGCGACGATTCTTCTCCAGATAACCGCGGATGATTTTGTTCGGATCGAACGCAATCTCACGCGGTTTGGATGGAGGGTTCACCAGTTCGGTAACTTGGTAAACCGGAATCGGTTTCATGACGTTCTTGAAGACCAGGTAGTCGGACTGAGGGCCGATATCTACCTTACTGTCCGGAAGGTAATGCAGAAGCGAATTCTTCGGCAAGATGAGTTGAGATGATACCGAGATTCTCGGTTCAGTCATCTCCGCACCTTTTCGAATCATTCGATTCCGCTGAAAGACCGAATAATCAATTTCCATGTATGGGCTCAGCGAGACATATTGAACACGACCAATTTCGCCGTATCCACGTTAGCAGATGCGATCAGTCGACCATTAGTATCGACGTACGCCACTTTCTTTTTAAACAGCTGACGGACTTCTTCGATAGCTTCGTCAGTCTCCACCATGTTGGCAGAACACATGTCGCCGTCAAAGTCAGCGCCCAGACCAACCAAACGAATGGCGTTAGGGCTAAGAGTGTTGTGGAACGCTTCTCCACGAATCGGGAAGGAAGGAACGAAGTTGCCTTCATGACGTTCCCAGTTCTCATCCAGAACCCAGCGCTTTTCTGACACAGCGGTCGTACGCACGTAGCAGAAAGACGGATAGATGGAACCCAGACCAGCAATCGGATACCGCGTCACAAAAAGCGGAAGTTTGCTGATGCGTCCAATGCAAGACAGGTAGATGATTTCGGTATAGGTCGCCGGACTCACCAGTTTCTTGTCGTAGCCTTCCGGGAGATCGTCGATGTCGTGCATCAAACGAACCGTCCCGTCCAGGCCCTTATAGATAAGAGCCATGTAGTGGCCGTTGACAATCACCGGCTGGTGGCGCATCTCTTCGCTCTTGTAAAGCGCAAAGAGTTTGTCGATACCTTCTTCCGAGAACCACTTGTCGTAGTCATCAGGCTTGAGGCGAATCTCTTCCTGTTTCAACGTCTTTGCGTTGATCAGACGAACCGGCATGCCAGGACCATTATTGATGCTGGCCAAGAAGCCGTTCTTCATCTCGTAGATCGAAAGACGCAGAGTCGAACGCAGCGCTTGATAAAGACCCATGACCGAATGGTTAGGACCAATGTTACCAGGCGCACCAAGAACGACGATGCCTTCGTCCAAGGGACTGATAACGTTACGAGTGCCATCAACGATTGCGCGCGAAGACCACTTCTGCAAGACAAACTTCTTCTTGCCTTCGATGAGGGTATTCAGCGTATAGTAAACGTCGTTAAACGTTTGCTGTAGCTTGTAGCGTGCAGCGTCATTGACCATCGATTGACGATTGCGAGCCTCATCGGAGATGGTGTTGGCGATCGACAGAATCTTTCGATACAAGCCGTTGATTTCATCTTCCTGCACACGACCATCGTCAGTCATTTCGATATCACGCATGCCAGCAGGAATAACCATGACCTTATCGGTCAGGGCTACGTGGCGATAGGCGTGGATGACTTTGTTCTTTTCCCGACGCTCAGGAGATTGCGTCTCAGGAATGTTGATGTCTTTCCAGTGCTTCAGGAAGAAGTTAAAACCAGTCTCACCGCCCGAGGGGTCGCTGGGTTCAAAGTCTTTTTCTTTGTCGTTCCAGATGGCATATGCCTTTCCTGCAACGATGTCAGCATAGAGCCGCTTGGAATTGACAAGGGCATCGAAGTACTTGGGGTGGAATACCTGAGCCTTGATGGCCAGATAACCGAAACGTTCAGCACGTTGTTGCTCGCCGGTCTTGCCGAAGGTAACTGTGGAAAACAATCCATCCGGATGGTAGTTCACGTTACTGCTATCGAAGATGTCGTGCGAGGTAACTGGCCGAATTAGTTTGAAACGCTCATCTTTTGGGTCCAACAACTTAATGTTGAACGGAATATCAAGAGACTTCATAGTCTGTTCCTAACTGGAGAAACATAGCGGTGGCTACCAAAAAAAAGGGTTCCAATCGCAATGATTTCGATGATGATCTTGACTTCGAGATACCAGACTTCTCTGGATTCGATGATCCGGAGCTAAGCCAAGACAACAGAAAACCCCTGACGACGGCTGTCAAATCGACAGCCGCCGGGTTTGGGAAATCCTTCGTCTCGGAAGCGCGTATTCGAAAAACGCTCACCAAAGCTTTGCCTCGGGAGTACCAAGAACCCATCAGCAAAGCATTCGAAATCAGGAATGGCACAAGAGATCTATACAATAACATTGGTCAAGAAGCTCGCCAAACTCTCAGAGAAGGCAAGCGTGGACTGAGCAGAATCGTTCGTAATTTGGGCGATGCTGCACCTCAATCTTTCCGTCGGCTGGCCGATAAGTGGGACGAAGAAACGAAAGCTTCGTACACCCAAGGAAAAGAAGAAATAGAAGAAAACGCCATTGCTGGCACCATTCAGGATATCTTCGCCAACCAGGCTCGCGCCCAGGCTGAAGACCAGAAGGAGCAAGCAGGCAAAGAAGCCATTCGAGATACCATCGCCCAACGTCGTCACAAAGACATGACGAGTTTGATGGGTTCGGTGGATCAGTCGCTGTTGAGCTTGGTTACGTTCCAAGACAACATCTCGACTAACTACATGAAGAAGTCTCTGGAGTTGCAGTACCGGCAATACTTCTTGATGACCGACTTGGTAGGAGTATCGACCAAGGGTTTCCATGAAGTTACCGAGGCGCTCGGAGCGATTACCAAGAACACCGGTCTTCCTGACTTCGTAAAGAAAGCAGGTAAAGAACATCTTGTCGAACACATGCGTAGTCGCATGTTCGAATCACTCGGCGATACCATCTCTAAGCGTCGCAATGAGTTCATTGGCAACGTCTTTAAGAAGGCAGGAAACAAGGTCCGTGAGGTAGGCGAGAACGTTCGCGACGTCATGGGTCAGCTCCTAGACGTGGGCGAATCTGCTACCTCAATGATGGGTAGCGGCATGGGTCCTTCGGTCCATGAGATTGGCGGAGAAATGGCAGGAGGGTGGTTGGGCGGCAAGCTTCAAGACTTCGCTGCCAAGAAACTCAAACCGAGACTGGCAAAGAGTCCTGGCGTTGTTCGCTTTGGTAACAAGGCTAACCAGGTTGCCACGAACCTTCCTCAATTCTTGCAGCACAACATTCTCAATGGAACTCATTCGGATAAGATCCCTGAGTTCGTTAAAGATCTTTTCCGAACTGGTGGCGAGTCGTCTTATATCGACACCAATAAAGAACTAGATCTTGAGCGCGCTACGCAGTTCAGTGAGAAGAACTCTCGTTCCTTGAACGTAGTGATTCCTGAACTGCTGTCGATGATCCATAGCGAGGTCTTTAAGTTCCGCACTGGAAACACCGACCACCAGCCTGTTAGTTACGATTACGATAGTGGTAAGTTCGTAACCGGCGCCAAACGCCGTTCTGGATTGCTAAGTAGCGTATTCAATTCCTCGGACGTAGATCAGAACCGCCGCAGCTTTGAAGAGATCTTCGAGAAAGTCGATCCCACTGGGAAGAAGCTTTCCGTAGATGAACGCAAAGCCATCGGTCTGGAGATCTACAACCAGAACAAAAACAATCGTTATTTCGATAAGGGTTATCTGACTGGCGACGACTTCCTTCAAGGAGTCAAGGGTGGTGATAAGTTCAAGAAGCTTATGACTACTCACCTGGCAGACGACCATCTGGGTCGAAACGAAAACGTCATGAGTAGCTTGATGTCTCGTACTGGTCAATACCAGGGCAGCGTGACTGACGTTATTCAAGCTCTTTATCAATCTGGTCGTCAGCGTGAGTTGATGGAACTGGGACTGATTAAAGAAGATGGCGAACTCAATACCGACATGATCCGTAAGTTGGAACTCGGTCAGCTCGATCATGACGAACACGCTGGCGTGGTCCATGAGGCTCCAGAAGTTCTGCCGGTAGCCAAGCCGCCAGTAATCGAGAACGCTCGCCAGAAGGCCGCTAAACTCGTCCCAGCACGTATTGCGAAGGGTAAAGTCGGTAAGCGCACCAAAGCTCGTACTGGAGTGCCGGACGTAGAGGGTCTTAGCCTCTTCAAACCGACTGATTTCGACATGGGTTCGATGCGAGATCAAACCCAACAGATGTTGGAAGCCTTGTCGTCTAAGGGTATTTTCCAAGATGGTGCATTGGAGAAGTTGACCAGCGCTATCGAAGAAGCTTCCGGTAAAGACCGTCTTGAAGAGATTCGAGACATCCTGCAAGTCATTGCCGAAAAGGAATCGGGACCTGTCATGCAAATGACTCCCGAAGCCATGGAACTCTTTCTGGAGACCATGAAGACCGGCGTGAGGTCAAAGTGGGATAAGGCTTGGGGTTTTGCTAAAAAGACTGGCATCGGTGCCTTCAATAAGGCCATGGACATTAACCGGGGCACCAACAAACTCGCCAAGAACGTCTTGATGAAGTCTTGGAAGTTCGGCAAAGATCTGCTCGGTAAAACTACGGACTTCTTGTCCGAGAAGAAAGAAGAATTCGATCTGTACGTAGGTCGTGGCAAACATCCGCGCCTGGAAGCTGCACGAGTAGCAGCCGGTAAGTACATGGACGTGGCTACTGGAAAGATCATCGAGAAGTTTGATGACATCACGGGTGACGTGATGGATATCGATACCGATGAGATTGTCCTGAAGGCCGAAGAACTCAAACGCGCTGTCTTGCGTAACCTGAAAACTGGTCAAGCGAAGTTTGCAAAGCTGACTGGATGGGGACGTAAAGCCATCGCGTACCAATTCGACCAACTGAAAAAGAGTGGCCAACGGGCCATGAAACTGGTTGGCGGCATATACGGTACTGGATTGGACCTGGGTAAGAAGCTGTATAACCAATTGACGGATGCTCCGATGGACATCTACATCAAAGGTGAAATGGCTGAGCCGGTTCTGTACAAGTACATCATGGAAGCAGGTGGCTACTTCGATAAGAAGTCCGGAGATCCGATTGTTAAACCCAGTCAGATCAAAGGTCCCGTAATCGATACCGACGGCCAGACGGTACTGTCCTCTAAGTCGATCAAGAAAGGTTTGGTCGATAGCAAGGGACGTCCTCTGGTATTTGGAATCGCGAAACTGATCGGCATGGGCATTTCGTCGATCAAGAAAACGTTCGATACCATCGTTGGATTCGGCAAGGGTGCCTGGAACCGTGCAAAGGACATGTTCGCCTCGACGTGGGAATGGATTGGAGGAGCTAAGTCTCCTCTGACGATTACTACTCGTAAGACGAACGATATCCTCACCCAGATTCTCGAGCTTCTTCAGGAACGTTTGCCTGGTGCCAAGGTGGCAGGTGATACGACTGGAGATGGATTGCGCGATGGTAGTTACGAGGAAACTCGTGCCAAGCGTAAGAAGCAAAGAGAGAAGAAGGAAGAAGAACGCAAAGCTGGTGGTCCTAAGGGTAACGCAAATAACCCTCAGGGACTGGCTGCGGTCATGGCCATGATGCAGGGTAAGAAGAAACCTGCTGACGGCGAAGAAGAATCGAAAGACGGCGACACTATCATTCTTGGTGGTGAAGGCGGTGACGATAAGAAGGACAAGAAAGGCAAAGACGGTAAACCTGCCAAGCCTGCGAAACCTCGTGGTCGTATTGGTCGACTGTGGGATAAGTTCAAAGGTAAGATCACTCCGAAAGAAGGTGGTCTGGCATCTAAGGCTCTCAGTGGTCTTGGTAAGCTTGGTCGTGGTGCACTGACTGTCGGTAAGTATGCTGGTCTCAGTATGCTCTTCGGTGGTGGTGCATCCGCCGCTGCAGCAGGTGCCTTGGCTGGTGGTGCAGTAGCGGCTACTGGAGGTATCCTTGCTGGCATCGGTACCGTTCTCGGTGTCGGTGCGTCCCTTATTGGCGCAGCACTCACGTCTCCTGTTATTCTTGGTGGGGCAGCAGCTGCGGCTCTGGGTTACGGTGGTTATAAGCTCGTCAAGAGACTGATGACTACCATGCCTGGCGATCTGGGTAAGATCCGGATGGTGCAGTATGGGTTCCCTGCTGACCGAGTAGATGCGTTTGGCGACCTTCTCCAAATCGAAGAAATTGCCAACAAGGCAGTTAACTGGTCCGGTAACGAAGCCAGTTTCGATAAGGACAAGTTGGACATCAAGGCAATGATGGAAGTCTTCAAGCTGGACGTGAAGAATCCTGACCATGCCAAGAAGTTCCTGAACTGGTTTGCCAACCGCTTTAAGATCTTCTACCTGAACAACTTGGGTTTGGCTAAGTCGATGGGCTACAAGGATTCCTTGGCAGACATCGATGATAAATTCAATCCCAAGCAAAAGCTTGAATACTTGAAGGAAAACTTGTTCCCTGGCGAAGCGTATAGCGTCATTACCTCGCCTTATAAGGACGAACAGTTCCTGCCCATGGGAATGGGTTCTGCGGAACGTCTCATTGCTAGCACCAAGGCTTTGCTGGAAAAGAAGGCTACGGACGAAGCGAAGACGACGGAAGAACGCAGACAAGACATCAAGGACAAGCTGGCTGCCGATTTGGGTGGTTCTGCTGCTAAGGCTGCTGCCGATAAAGCAAAGGCTGAGGCTGCTAAGGACGCCACTCAAACCAAGGGAGTACCCTCGGGTAGTTCCAGTGCCAACAATCCCGACATGGCTGCGGCTGCAAGAGCTGCTGCTGGAATGAGTCCTGCCAATGCCCGTATGGCTGCCGCTACCGGCGGTGGTGGATTTGATAAGGATCCCATCACGGGAGCACCTGTCGGATCCGACGGTAAATCTGTAGGAACCGGTCCCGGCTCTTACGGTGGCGGTGAACCTGTTCAACATCCTGGTAACGGTACTGGTGGCAACATAAATGATGTACCTGCACCTGGTGGTGTGAAGGGATGGCTACAAGCTAAGAACACCCTCCTGGCTGCTGCCAAGATGGTGGGCGTGAATCCTCGCGTAGCAGCATCTATTGCTGCAATCGAATCTGCCTTTGACTACACGGCTCGCCCGTGGAACAAGAGGAAGCAAAAGTTCGACTCCAGTGCCAAGGGCTATTACCAGTTCTTGGATGGTACGTGGGACGGCATGATGAGTAAGTATGCCAGTAAGTATGGCATCGCTCCTGGAACGACTGCTCTTGATCCGCGTGCAAACGCACTCATGGGCATGCACTTCCTGAAAGACAATGCCTCTTTCCTTCGTAGCAAGTTGGGACGTGAGCCCAACTCGACCGATATCTACATGGCCCACTTCATGGGTCCTGGTGGTGCGGTTCAGTTCCTCAAACAGAACCCGAGCACCATTGGTGCCAGCGCATTCCCGGATGCAGCTGCTGCCAATGAAAACGTGTACTACAAGAACGGCGATAAGACGCAACCGAGAACGTTGGGTGAGATCTACCAACTGTTTACCGGTAAGCTGAACAAAGCTCTTGGAACGCACGGTGTGATGGATTCGGAACTGGATGCCCAGATCGGTCCTAACAATTCCACCAATCCTTCGGCAGATGCTTCCAAGGCTGCCACGGAAAGCCGTCAGATCGATCCTGAGAAGGTATCTGATCCTGCTGCTGCCCAGACTGTGCCTACGGCAGATAGTTCGACTCCTGCGGTGCCGGAACGTACGCCCATGGCGTCTACCGCTCCGTCTAAGCCGGACTTGACTGGTGCGCCTAATCCGAATGCTTCCTTGCCTGATCGGCAGATGGTTAACCCCGCTCCCGCTCCTGGCAATAGCACTCCGACCCAAGCGCCTATTCCTACCTCTTCTCCGATGAGGAATTCTCAGGAACAGGCTGCCGTTACTCCGCCTGTGGAAACTACGAACCTCATGAAGGAATCCGTAGATATCCAGAATCGGATGGCTGCAAGCTTGGTGGAAGTTGTGGAGTTGCTGCGCGAACTTCCGGCCAATTTGGCGGAACTCACGACTGGTGCTGCAAACGCAGCTGCCAAACAACAACCTACGCCTACCCGCACCGCTGCCCCTCCTCGTGAGACGCCTAAGATGAATCAGGCGTTTGCTCGCAAGTTGGCAGGCATGGCATAAAGGCTATCTCCTACACTCCCCAAAAGGGAGTGTAGGATTTATGCCGCCAATCTTGTGTATTAGGCTTATAAATTCAGGAGTCTCTCTATGGGCATTACGACGAGAAACGCTACCTGGATGCGCAAGGCGTTTCTTCTGGCATCGGATAACATGTCCGATAAAGAAGTACAGGAACTGGCTTTCAGTGAAGCGATGTTTCGGCCCTATGACACCAGTCCTGGTGGCTATGAGGTACTGAACCCTTTCCCTCAGTTCACACGCTACGCTGACATCAAGGTAGATAACCCGATGATTAAAACCTTCGGGGTCGGTCGGTGGTATGATGAAACATACGGCCAATACCAACAGAAAATCTACATGCGTTTTGGTGTGCCCCAGTTTAACTCCATGGCGAGTTTCTTTACTGGGTTCTACAACAGTCATGCCAGTCTCTTGGCTCGTACCGGTCGGGGCGATGCTGATCTGGCGTATACCGCAGGTCGTGTGATCACACTTGCCGTAACCATCTTTAACTTGCCGCTCTTGGCAATATCTACTGCCGTAATGGCAAAGGACTTCCTGCTTGAGAAACCTCGCAGTAAGTTCTACTATTTCAAGAGCGCAATGCACCTGTACTGGAACATGGTCACGACCATGGTCAACCATTACTGCGTGGACCGAGGTATTATTCCTCGTTACATGACGAGCGAAGAATCCCAGCGCATGAGTGGTGAGAATGCATTCGATCCGGAAGAAGCAGCTCGTATTGGTGCAGCTTTGGAAGTCTTTACGGCACAAGGCCAAGTGGACGTGTATCGCTACGCTACCTTGGCACACCGTCGTAAGAAAAAGTTCATGGACAAGCTCAAGTCTGCCATGGACACGAACAATCTGGACTTCCCTGGCTTGTCCAATGCTTTCCGTGGAGTAATCAACGGAAAGACTGACGTGCAGATGTCAAAGAGTTTCGTTGACTACATGAACATGTGGCGCAACTCTTCGTCCGGTCAAGCAGATGCTGTCAGTACGGATGGCGTTGCTATTGGTACCTCGTTTACTGAAACGACGGAAACCAGCAACGCAGAAAAAGAAAGCTTCCTGAACTTGGTTAAGACCGAGCTCGACGATGGTGCAGCATTCATTTGTTTGCGCGTCAACTCGACTGGCGAAGTTAGCGAATCGTTCAGTAGCTCCACTGGTGCTTCTCCGGTAGCAGCAAAGATCAACGATCGTTCTACGGAATCTCGCCGTACGACTTTCGCTTTGTCTGGCGGTAACGTATTGGGTCTTCTCAATCCGATTACCGATGCAGTTAAGAGCTTCGCATCTGGCGTTCTCGATCAGCTGAACATTGCAGGTATTGCTGCATTGGGTGGGGCTGCACTTGTGGATATCCCGGATCACTGGGAATCGTCCGTTGCACAACTTCCTGCTCAATCGTACACGATGACCCTGGCTTCGCCCTATGGCAACGCTATCAGTCAGTTGTTTGCGATCTATGTTCCCCTCTTCATGATTCTCGCTGGTGGTCTTCCGAGATCGACTGGTCGACAATCATACACGTCGCCCTTCATCTGTCAGCTCTTTGACAGAGGTAAACAACAAACGCGTCTTGGGATTATCGATTCCATCAGCGTTCGTCGTGGGGTGACCAATCTGGCTTTCAATAAGCACATGTCTGCCATGGGTATCGAAGTTACCTTCTCTGTGAAGGATCTCTCGACCATCATGCATGCGCCTATCTCTGAAGGCTTTAGCTTTAACCCGACTCGTGCCCTCTTTGACGAAGACACGGTCTGGTCTGATTACATGGCATCCTTGGCCGGTTTGGATGTCGACGATCAGATATATCCGATGCGTAAGTTTGCATTGAACCTGACTCGGTGGGCTACCCACTGGAGTACTTGGACGAACTCTTCTCACATTGCTTCGTTCATGGCCAATGCCACTCCGCTTCGCTTCGGTTCGATATTCTTCAAGGGTATCGATCCTTAAAAAGAAAAGACAGCATAAGACCCCTACTACCCGAAAGGGTAGTAGGGAGATATGCCGGATTAGAAACGACTGGTGTCCAAACCGATCGTGCTGGTTTGTCCGAGAGCCGTCGAGTAAGGAAACTGACGACTGATTTCAGAATCCACATCACGTACGCCAATGCGAGAAGTGATCACGAAGATCTTGTCTTCAGGATTAGGCGATTGGAGGCCTCCTCGCACGAAGACGTCCTTGGTATGCTCCGAGCCATACAAAACCGCACTGACGTCGCGTACGGGGCTTGCAATGGCTACTGGATCGGAAGGTTGCCATACCGCAGTGTCCCATTGCGGTTCGAGAGCACGATACTTGGTATCGTAGTCACGATATTGAACGGACATGCGGTCGGTGCTACCGTAACCGACGTTGTTTTCGCTGATGCGACGCACTGCATCGGGACGCATCATTCGGACAGAATCGTCGCCGATGTACTGAGCGATATTTGCCGCCATCCGAATGTCGCCACGAGAAAGCGCATTGGGTAGTGTGTCAGAAGCCAATCGATAAATCGCCTGGCCCTTGTTGTAGATTTCCTGCGAGTGCTGAATAGTGTCTGCAATTGTGTTAAATGCATCCGGGATGCCCAACTCAGCAGCCTCGGTCACAAGTGACGAATACATGTCACCCAAGACCGAATCTGTGCTCAGGCCAATACCCCCACCAGCAGCACCCATCGCATTGATAGCACGGGTTACGCTACGCAGGTCTGTCAAATTTACCTGACTCACTGCCGTATAAGCATTGCCGACCTTCGTGTAGATTGCATTGGCGTCGCGGATAAGGCCTGTGACCTTATTCTTGTTTTCCGTGTAGAAAGCCATCATCGACGCTTTCTTCTCGTTCATCTCTTTCATCAGAGCTTTGGCACGAGAAGCCGAATCTGATAAGCCGGCACTGATCCGTCCTACCACACTGTCTTTGTCGATGGTCAAACCATTCTTGATGTCGAATGCCTTGATGAGTTTGGCTTTTGCTTCACCAGCATACTGACTCAGAATGGAGAACTTCTCTTTGATCTCCTGACTATTCAGGAGTGAATCTTGATAGCTGTTTACTGCGCCAGAGTCCTTTGCATCGTAAACGTCCTTGACTGCTACGCTCTCGTCAGGAGTTTTGGAAAAGAAACTCTTGGCCAACTGGATGCCTGTGCCGGCCATGTTCGCACCTCAAAAAAAGATCTATGTCACAGCATAAGTCCCCAGAGATACCCGAAGGCATCTCTGAGAACTCATGTGCGATTTACTTGTCCGGGTTATAAGACCACGGTTCAAACTTCATATCCGAATAACGGACGAAGCTATGTTGCTTGTTACCACGGAAGATCTCCCGTACTTCGTTTACTGCGTCGATGTACAGGCCTGCGTGATTGGGTCTGGTCGGAACCTTATCAGGTCCGCTCAGAAAGTAGTGCTCGAACGGCAGATCGCATTCGGCAATCAGTCGCTCATACTTACTGTTGTTTCGCAGGTGCAAGACCAGCGCGTCAATCAAGATTTCCTTGAAGTGACTGCACCGATAATTCTTGACAACCTTCACGAGCTTACGCGCAGCGCGCAAGTTCATGAAACGAAACTTCTCACCACCACCAGAATTCAGATAGTGCCACACGGATTCAACCGTACGGAAACTACCCAAGATGGGATGTTCCAGAGTCTTACCACCACGATTCTGAAACGGAGGAGAGAGGTACTGCCCCAAGTCCGTACGTCCAACGGCATGGGTATTGATGTGATGGCGGCCATCTGCCCATGGATCGGGCATTGCGAGATCAAGCTTTTCGGTATTCATACTGCACCATCGTCGGTATCGTTTTGGGCAAAGGGATCAGGACGATTCCCTCGATCTATTTGTGGTTTGAGTTCCTGCGTGACTGAGGACTTCAGGTACTTACCGGATTCCGTCTCAACTTCGAGAGTAAGACGAAACCGTACGGCGCGCAAAAAGATGATCGCCTTATACGCAGAGAGCCATGTCATGTTCCGACTCAGGAGCTGTCCTACCAGATTGCCTCGTGCTGTCGTACGAGCGTCTGGTGTTTGAACAATTCCATTGTCAGGATCGGTCACGTACTTCTTTGCCAGAAAGTCCCACTCAGAGAGCGAGATTCCGGCATTTCGGAACATTTGCCAAATCAGACGATGGAGAATAGTTTTCGGTCTGTTAGGGACCGGGTGATTAGACGTGGGATCACTATCACGCAAGTTAGCCGCGACCTTTTTAGGTCTGACTAGCATGCGCTTTATGTCGTCGAGTTGTCGGCTACCCATTGGGGATTCCTAAACGCGTAACACGCGAAGATTAACTGTACTGCTCAGATTAAAAGAGAAACTACTACTCGTAGTTCCGAAGAAGAACTTCAAGGAAGTCAGAGAGAAAACGGGTGAATGAAAACAGCCGGCGATGGTTATGATCCATGTAGCCGTGCTTTGCCTGGTCTGCATCCTTCATGTAGTTCAGATATTCCTTAATCTGAAACTTGAAAGATGTAAACACTACGTTCGGTTCTGCGAGATAGTTCCCGCCATTCGTGTAAAGAAAGATATCCAAATAGACGTCTTCCTTTTTGCCCACAGTGAAGATCGTTCCTTCAATGTGAGTCTGTTCTTTTAGGATGTCATTGATCTCCATCAGTGCGACATACAGACTTTTCAAGTCAGGAAGATGGGACTGAAATGTACCCACCATCGAGACTTTGGCGTCCAGCTTTATGTCTTGTTTTTCAACAAGTTCCAGCAAGCGCGCAAGTTTCTTGTAGATCGATTTCTCTTCGATCTTTTCGATTTCTTGGCTTACTACGACCTTTCGTTTAAATAGGCGTTTGAAGATATTTCCCATAATCTATTGAACATAACCCTTTGGGTGTTAGACGGTATGCCTATCACCTTAGTAATATATTTCTGAAACGTTTTAAGGAGTACTTCCATGTCTGAAGCTGCCCAAGCAGTCGCCGACATCCAAGGCGAAATCGCCGACATGAGTTTTACTCAGGAGATTCGGAAGGAGGCGATCAAGGTCCTCAAACCGAATGCGTTCGCTGAGAAAAACATCGAACAGATCAACGTGATTCTGAAGGCAGCTGATGGCATCGACAAACAAGTCATTGCCAAGATGCGCAACCGTCAGCACGAACGTGAGAACGACACCAAGGACAAAGAAGTTGGTGTCATGTCCGATTACCTCATCAAGCTTGGCGAAAAACGCAAAGAAGATGGGGCAACGGCTGCCGAGATTCCCACTGGGCCGAGTCGCATGAAAGGCCGTGCTCTCCCGAAAGAGACCAAACCCAACTACGACCCGGTCCTGGCCAGTACCCAAGCCCGCATTGAGAATTCGCAAGAGTTCAATGAGCGCATGGATACCAAGCAAGGAAAGACTCCGACCGCATCTACGTGAGTTCCCCACGATCTCGAAGCATCGCTTGATATTCTTCGAGTGTGAGTCCTCCTGAAGATTCCGGCAGATCATAAGTCATGACTCTTCGGTCAGGATAGATGATGCTGAAGATTTCCGGATTCAACAAACGCAACCCTGAACTCTCTAGGCCTGATTGGATCAGGCCTAGGGGGTTTATGCCGTTTCGTAAACTTTCCTGAAGTTCTTCGTTCGTATCAGGATCGCTATTCATAAACACCATCGGCCCCATCACGATGATATCCTTCACCGCCTCTTGACGAACGATGAGGTCAGTGAAGTATTTACCGTGGATGCTGTACCAGAGATTGTACTGATACATGAACGCCAGGTAGAACTGCTGACGCATGTAGTCAGGCAACAACTCTTCTCGAGGCGTACGGATGACGGTCACGTGAACCAATCGTTCCAACGCATTGAAGACAAGTTGCTTCAGAAGCTGAGTTGCACCTTCGTCGAACTCGTACGGATACGTGTTGATGTAGACACGAGGTAGGTGATCCGGATGGATCTCGTTGACACGAGCTTCTTTCAGAACGTCGTACAAATGTACCAGAACGATGTAAAGGACGTTGGTCACATAAGACTGGGTGAGCGTTTCGTCCTCAAACTTGTCGTAGAGAACCCGATACTCCTCAGGATCGATGCCTTCGAAGATGTCGGACTTTCGATGATGGTAGCCTGCGGGAACAAGCACTTCCATGTGACCAGGCTTGAGTCGTTCGATAGTCGCAGCTCTCAGATCGTAGAGAGATTCGATATCGACATAGAAGTGCTTCATCGGGGTACTCATTAGCGCCCCTGCTTAGGTGCAATACTCACCCACATGTTCGCCAGGTCGTCCAGTGGCAAGTAGAGAAGCGCGGCGTAGAACATGAGGACGTAACGGTTGTTGCGCAGTGCCAGACTGATCTCTTCGCGCTTGGCGTGACGATTGGTCCATTCGTCGGGCATGAGTCGCGCCTTCTCACCCACTTCACCAGGATCACGAACGGCCGTTACATCTGCCGACAACACCAAGTGGTTGATGATGTTCAGATCGTCGTTAGCCGACGTAGGAAGACGAGCCCAGACACACAGAGTCATGTTCATGAACATCTGGTAGACGTCGGAGTCATCCTTGATGGGCTTATAGAAATCCTTCAAGGATTGCTCGGTGAAGAATACGTGAGGAACGGATTGGCGCATCATGTCCAGGAATAGGCTCAGAAGCTTTAACCGTTTGTCACCATCAACGCGATATGCGAAGTAGTGATTGATGCCATCGCGCAGTGCAATCTTCATTTGTTTGATTGCGTTGTCGGTTGTGATATCCATGTATAAACCTTGTAGACGTTATAGGAAATGTATCGGAGCCAATGGCTCCGATACATGTATGGTAGTGCTAGAGCGTGTTGTCCAGGTGCATACCAAGCAGGATGTTCTTCAGCGTAGCCGAAGACTGTGCTCGTCCCGAATAAGGTTCGATCACTTCCTGACTGACACGACCGGTCTGGCGAATCATCTGATTCATCGCAGCCAAGCCCTGTACGTCACCGCCTCGATACTTCATGAATTCGGTGATCGTGTATTTCAGTCCAAATGCTTTCAGCAAGGACAGTTCGTTAAAGCTCAACTTACTGCCCTTGGAAGAACCGGTTACCTGACCAGTCATGTCGTCGATACTGCCACTGGATTCGGGAATGGAAATCTTCTCGACCAGTAGCTGTGCCTGACGACGAACAGGCCACGGTAGGATGAGGTATGCGTTGGGAGTAAGGAACACATCCCCGCTCTCATCGGTGTACCAGATCTGCTGAAAGAATTGAATGTCGTACTTCTTGGCCAAGGGACCGATGTTTCTTTCCAGCTTGAGTTTGTGTTTGCCACCAGGGGCATCCACATACACCAAGCATCCTTGACCAGTGCGAAGGCGTTCCATCCAATCATGAAACGCTGCATCGTTTAAGTACTTCGGGCTCTTCTTATCGAAGAGTTCCCGATAAAGGCCAACGTTAGGGTTGCCTGGACAGATCGATTCAATCACATCCAGGCAAACCGCTTCAGCTGCCTTGCGGTTTCGTGCCATCTTTAACCTCCGGAACTCGAATCAGGCGAAACTTCATCGACTCCTTGGCCTTGCAGTGCTTGATCATGTCGGCGGTGCCAGGCGACTTCCCGTCCCAGAATCCCAAGCCGTGGGTGGAGATGTTTGCCATCTCACCATTTCGAACAAACCCCGCCAACGCGTTGTACTTCTTGCCTGTACGAGGGTTGACTTTAATGCGAGCACCAGGAGCATCCAAATTATCCCAGTCCGCAGGGCACTCATGCCACGCATAACCTTTCTCCTTGCACCAGTCAACGATCATCTTGTCGGGCCCATTAGGCGCCATGCCGCTGACGAAAACAGTTTCAGTCGGATCAATTTCATAATCCGTCATGAAGCCAACCATGCAGTCGTCAAAGATCGACGGCGATGTGTAATCGCGGGACCCAAAGACGACAACGATATTTTTGAACTTCCTCAGTTCATCCCGACGCATTGGTCGGGCAGGGCGAGCGGATTTCATGAGAGTTCCTTTGCTCAGTGTTGATTACAGCTAGATGAGAGCAAAGGAAAGAGTGGACCGACCATCCACCCTCACCCATCTCGTTACATCCAGTACGGCTTGTACTTACCGATACGCATACGCATCAGATCCATGGTGCTGAGATACTTGACCGGATGATCGTCGTTGTTGATTGTCCACCAACCACGAGTTCCACCCAGGATTTGATCCCAGTCGAAACCTTGAGCCTTCACGCCTTCGAAGAGTTCTTCGGCAGTGCAAAGGAGACCTTGGTTTCTCAGTTCAGGCATAAGCTGACACATCTGCATGAGTTCCATGTTGATGTTCAGCGCGCGGCGCAGCGTTGCATGTTCGGCGATCTTTCTGCGAACGGTAGTACGTTGCAGTTTGATATCCGGACACAGCGCCAGACTATAGATGCGATCGTTGCCCACAAGACCGAATCGTTCAGGGTGACTGATGGCGCCGTAGAACTCGGTGAGTTCCGGCATGACGCCTTGCTTTTGCGATACGACGAGTTTGATCGGCACACCAGACGGGCCGTTCTTTCCACGCAGTTCGATTGCGTGCAGTAGTTGCAGGTCGCTGTCACCTTCGACGTTGTCGTGTTCATCGCGCGGGAACCGAGGATACTTGTCCTTGGAACTGTTCAGCAGTTTCTCGATGTGGTAGAACTGCAAGATCGAGTTCATCAGATACTCGAACTTGGAAGTCACGCCCTTCATCTTGATGTTGCCTTGCATGGCGGCGAACTTCTTCTTTTCCGGATTGTATTGATCCAGATTGAAGATGGCGCCGACTTGCGCGGTCATGAAGAAGTAGTGAGCGGCCTTATTCAAGAGCGGAGGAAATTCGCTCATGAGACGAGTCTTCTGGATACCTTGACGCATCCACATCGTCTCAGCACCCTTACCGCCCAATTCCACATCATCGCTCATTTTGATGACGTCTTTGGTGAAGAAGTCTGTGAAGGAATCGAGCATCCCGAAAGTCGGGAGAATCATTTCCATCAGTTCGTCGACCGTACCCTTCTTGATGAACGGCAGACGACCCTTCCAGTCTTTGTTCTTCTGGGCGTCTTCGTACTTCTTGGCCAGCCAGTCCTTCGTTTCCTCGTACCACTCGTCGCCGGTGTAGAGTTCACGGTTCGTGTGGATGAGGCGCTCGGTTTCGATGATGCGCTCACCTTCGAATTCCGGAATGTACGAAGCCAGCTCTTCCATCCGACCAGAGTTGGCATTCATTTCCGTTTCGTAGACCGAACCAGTCGATCCCACGACACGGGCCATTGCGCGGAACATCTTGTAAGATCCGACAGTGGTCTTGAAGAGGTTGGGTCCGCCAACAAACCCGTTCATCACGCCGCAGCCGCCATTCAGAAGCGACTCGTCATGTTTGCCTTGGTACCAACGTCCGCAAATGATGTCCAGGCCGGCGCCCACGTTAAACATTGCTTTCAGGTGATCTGCTTTCTTGTAGGGTTGCCGAAGGGCATATGCAGGTGAACTCATTGCGAGTGCTCCTAATAGTTTGAAATACGTTCAGAATGTCAAAACATAGGACATCTGTTTAAATTTTTGACGTCCTGTTCGAGACGCCTTTTTATAAGCGAGAAGATAATGCACACTTTCATCCTGCCCAGCTTCATCAAGGACACCGATGAAGATCTGGTTGGTCGTCGCATGAACGCTTTGTTCACCGACATGATGACCAATGCGAGCTTCTGCGATTGCCAAAGTCACCCCATCAAGACGTACTTTGGCGACCTGTATCAGCAGGCTCGGTTCTCCATCACCAACAGTTTCGAGAAGTACAAGACTGGCATCGGCGCCCAGCTTCGTCCCGTTGCCAAGATGATTCGCTACGTCGATCAGACGCCGTACACAGACATCATGCAAGACCGTGCTGAGGTGCCGGAAGGTCTGAGCGTTTCCTATCTGGAATATCTCGAACCGCTGACTCGTGCACAAGAACGCGCCAACAACATCGTCGAAGGCGTCATTCGTCCGTTTGCCAAGTACATTGCCAAACTCACGACGGATGCGACTTTCCGCAACGGCATTCGTCATTCCATTCGTGAATTCACGGATCTGGAAAAGGGTCACAAGGAACTGACCGACGAAATGGGTGCGTGCTTCCAAAAGAACAGCTACAGCGCCACTGCTCCGTTCCAGCAAGTGGTTCGTCGTAACGGTGACTGGGCCTTGGTCTTCACTCAGACCGAAAAGCTCAAGAAGCTCTACGACAAGTACGACCACAAGGAAGTCACCAAGGCGCTGAATTCCCTGTACGAAAACATCAACGAACTGATGAAGGTCATCCAGAATGACGATCTGAAGAACGTTGAAAAAGACCTCACGCAGCAACTTGCCATCGGCATGTACAGCGTTGCTCGCGAAGTCGAATTCTCGGCTCACACGACCTTCCGATCGCTCACGTTCATCAAGACCCTGAACACGACGATCGAATCGTTCGAGAAGAAAAAGCGGTTGTAAAAATCGCTTCGATGGCATAAGACCTCACTACCAGACCCGATGGGTTTGGTAGTGAGTATATGCCGCATTTTTCTCATGCGAAGATATGCTGCCGACGATTCAGAAGCCGTGTCACGTCCTTGGTCACGGTCGCCTTGTCTGCCCAATATAAGGCGCAAGGCATCTTCGAAACTATCCGTCTGGCCACCATCTTCCAGTCTTGCTGATCGATCAGCTCGCCAGCGAGCGTCTCTTTCAGCAACTCGTCGATATCGCGAGTGGCTTTCGTCCAGATCTTCTCTTTCAGGAGAAAGGGTAGATCCAGAGCGTTGGGGTCTTTGCACAGATCCATCTCGACTTGCAGTTTGGATTTGCACACAGAACTCCCTGTCGAGTGTTCACACATCTTCGCGGCCAGCGAGCCAAGGACGATGAGTCGCTTGACACGTTGAGGTACCACGAAGAGGAGAATTCGAGCTGCCCAGATGCGCAGAGTCGTGAGTACAGGTTTCATGGTTGAGGTGATGCGGAATTATAAGTGAAGTTTTCTTACTTAGGACGCTTGTTCAAGCGGACGTTGGAGTCTGAACCCGAGTAAGCCCCGATGTCGTTTCCTGCTTTGACCACCGAGAAATAACGGAACACACCAGGAGATTCTTGATAGGTGTAAACCAGGATTTCCGGTTTCGATTCTTCGATCTTCTTGTAAGTGTTTCGATCGGGTAGATCGATACCAAACGTGAGGATCGTAGGAAGGGAAACGTCTTCCCCATCGACGGTCTTGAACTGAAGGTCGACCTTAATCGAGCTCAAACCGGGTTTGATCGAATCCCTGAGCTTATTGACTAAGATCTTTTCCTTCTTCTTGGTAGTCTCGACTTGTTCATAAAACAAGCTGGTCACGTCGTTCTTGACGTAGCGTCCCGAAGGGTTGCCATTGTCGTGAACATCGATCAGGACTTGCTCGAGAGTGTTCAAAGCGATAATCGCATCCTGAGCGCGCTTAGGCGGATCGACGACCTCTGTTACACTTTCTTTATCGACACTGATCAAATTATTGAGGTGAGAAAGCGGATGGTAAAAAGCAATCCGGCCAAACATGTGCAAACGCTCGTTCAGAGACGGACGATACAACGCAGGCAGAGACAAAACCACCGTTTCCTCTCGATCTTCGCCAAGCTCGCAATGCATGGCGATCATCTTCTCGACGGACTCGACAGGCTTCTCGGTACGAACAATAGAGTACGCACTGTCGGAGAGACGCTTACCAAAGACGCCCAAGTCTTTGTCAGCAGCAGCCATGTGATACAGGCCGGGGGTGTGAAACTCACGGTCGCCATGAAAGACGACTTTGGTGTGCGCAAAGAGCGGATGACGATCTACCTCATCGTCCTTCCAATAACCTTGCGCAGGACGGACCAACGTAGTGTCAGTAGTGACTGCGTGAACCGTGCAATTGCGACCCAGGTCCGCGTTGGTGTCTGCCATCTGGTTACCCTTAAAGAAGGAGTGACCAGGATTCCACATCAGGTTGATGTTTCGATCTTTGTAGACCGCATCACGGATGTCGTACAGACGTTTCCACGTTTCCAGATTCTTGATGGGAGATCCATCACGCTTGAGCCAGTTGTTGCGAGCCCATCCGTCCAGATAGTCACGAAAGCCCGTCAGAGCGTACGTGCTATCGGCGTAGATCATGATTTCCTTCACGCTCGCCGGAAGCGTCAGGAGGTATTCGAATGCGCGCAAGAGACCCATGGCTTCTGCTGCATTGTTGGTGTGGCAACGACCCACAGGACCGAACATGTCAACATATTCGATCGGAGTGACTTGCTTGCACTGAAGATGCATCTCGAGGATTTCACGAGTGCCTTTCTTCAGTTGACTGAAATCAATGCCAAGTTCTTCGAAGATCTCGTCAGGCTCCATTCCTTTACGGAACTGGTCCAACAGATCTTTCAGGACGTAACCCAGATCAGTGATGTAGTCGGTAGAACAACCCGACCCTTTCTTGGGTTCGTCATGATTGAAGACGAATCCGTGTAGTCCCCAACCAGAATCGCCAGGATTCGGAATGGCAGAGCCATCCGTATAAAGGACGGCGCCTGTGGGGATTATTTCTTTTTCTGCCATGATAAATCCTTGTCAAAACTCTCTGTACAATAGAGGCTTTGACTATCTTTTTACCGACATTGTTGGACTCGTTCCCGAGTCTTGACAATAACGTCGATGAGTTCGTCGTTGTATCGTTCGAGTTTCGTGATGTAGTCTTTCAGGATCTCGTCGATCTCCTTACTCGTTCTTCCACGAAAGTCGTTGGGATTGGGTCGTGATGGTCGATGGCGAAAGCGCGGCATCTGATCGCGATCACAGACATTGAGGTAGAGGTTGTTTAACTGCCTCGTAGGTACCTGAGGAATCTGCTCATCCTCACGCATTGGAGCGCAAGAAGAAAGCATAGCCACAGCCCCTGCAAGCAAGAGGAGTTTGAGTTTCATTTTTTAAGTAGACAGCAAAGGGATTAAAGGATGGGGTAGAGTACTTTTATACTCTACCCCCGACATTCAATTTCCGAAGAAATCCACGAAGTCCTGACTTCTATCGTAGCTCTCCGTGCGATTGGGAATCACAGCAGGAGGCCGAGGATCAGGTTTAGGTGCCGGACCAGGTTGTTTGTTTCCAGGATCAGTTTGCACGAACTCTGGAGTATTTACCGTAGTCGGTGAGAGAACAGGACAAACTCCAGGAGTAGGTGCCATTGCTCTCAGTGTGTAGTTTTCCCGCTCAAGCTTGATGAGCTCGTCTCTGGTTCCACGGAGTTCATTACGTAAAGCTTGGACCGTCTTGAACTCCACCATAGATCGATATTCGACATTGTCTTTGGTAAGTTTTTCGATATGGTAATAGCCGACCGCAATTACCGCACCCATAAACAGAATGATACCAAGGACGACGACGCGTTTTTTATGATTTCGCCAGCTTTCTTTTAGGTCATTTCCGCCAAGAATATACTCCTTAGCAAACGGCCATAAAGCTTTAGCGAACTCCACAGCTGTCATGATATTCGCCTTTGTCATTGTATGATATTGGTTCCGAGAGCCAATAAATACCCGCCAGATTTCAAAACTCTACCGGTTTCTCACGGAGGGAAATTCTAAATGAATATCATCAAAGGGTTTGCGCTCAATCGCGCTTACTTCGATAACACTCACAAAGTTGTCTCCAATATTGGAGAGCTTTCCAGTTTGGGATTCACTGCTTCGAAAGAACACCCGGTGTATTCCAACCTGGTGACTCCCACAATATCACTTGTACATTTCCCCACCAAAGACAGCGATGTCGGATTTGAGTCGGAGTTGCCCAAGGCACAAGTCGACCACGTCATTGCTGTGGCGTCGGCAGTTTATGCCCTCACGGCGATAAACGCTGGTGTGCCTACCGCTCCTGGTCAGTTCGCTGACGCGGTCATCCAGGCTATGGGGCCGGCAGTCACGGACGTACGAGTGGGTGCTCAAGTTCGCCAGGGTGAGTTCTACTGCATCGAGTACATCAGCTGGAAGAATACGGAAGTTGCAATCGACAACTTCAACCAGATCTGGTTCTCCAACGATGCGTTCCTCGGGCAATTCGATCAACACGAATACACCGTCGTTCTGCCGTTCGAACCTGCCGATGCTTTCTTCGGTCATCCGGACGACGTGAAGGAACTCCTCGCCAAGTTCACCTACAACGAAGAGATCGGTCGCATCCAGCAAGCTCGTGGAAAGTAC
>Ga0247819_10000085_pt1 | contig 56457 bp, 61 predicted proteins | sample 13C_Xylose_Day6_FD_193428 | JGI IMG/M metagenome (GOLD analysis project Ga0247819, IMG submission 193428) | Soil microbial communities from agricultural site in Penn Yan, New York, United States - 13C_Xylose_Day6 | ecosystem: Environmental > Terrestrial > Soil > Agricultural land | place: USA... | reverse complement strand
AGGCTGTCGCCGGCGATCTGTGATCGCAGGCCCGCGCGAGCTTGCGCGCACAAGCGCTCATGCAAGCGGTTTCCGGCTCTCATCGTCGAGCAACCGGCCGGAAACCGCACCGCCCAACGTCAGGGTTGCGAATCACAGCCGCCACAATTACCGGCAATTCTCCAACCGGAGATTGCCATGAAACCGATCCATATTGCTTCGTTCGCGTTTACCCTTTTGACCCTAGCCTCCTGCGCCCCAAGCCAGCGCGAGTATGAGACGGTGCAGACGGCGGTTCAAGGCAGCCCCGCGCTTCAGAGAGCGATTGTGAAGGATTGCATCAGCAAGAGATGGTCGAAATCCGACCTCGAAACTGGCGCGTTGATCATGAGCGTTCCGATCAACAAGGTCCAGGCGTTGACCTGCAAGCGGTTGACGAGCGCTCTGGCATCGGGCCGGCTGAAGTATGCGGACGTCCGCCCCGGCCAACCTACGGTCAACCTCATAAAGATCGTGCAGGGGCGCTAAGCAGCCTTTCACGGACCAACGGTGGAGACGATCCGGGGCAAGGCCTTGCCGGCTCTTCCGGCCGACCTTGCCACGTTGGCGGCGGAAACTGTCGAAGCCTTCGAGCGCCTGGGCCCCGACCCGCACGGCTCCACCTACGGCTTCTTCGATGGCCATGGCTGGAACATGGCCTTCGACCATGGGGAGCGCCGGCTCAACGGCATCTATGATTTTGCCGATTCAGGCATTGGCCCGCTTCACCGTGAGTTCATCTATTCGAACTTCATTTCGCCGGATCTGACGGCGCGGATTGTCGAAACCTATGAAGAACTGACGGGTCGGGCCCTCGACCGCCGGCGCATCGCGGTGCTGACCGGCGTGCACCGGCTGTCGGAACTGGCCGAACTCGTTGACGATCCCGAGCATGCGCCGACGATGCTGCGCAGCGTCGAGACCTGGGCCGCGACCGTGGCGCGGGCAACCTGACCCGCGCCATAGTCGATCTCGTTAGGCGTCCTGGCTCGAATGGGCCCAATCCATGTAGAGATCGCGTGCCTTGGCGGCGACCGGTCCGGCCTGCAGGTCACGGTCGTCAAGGCGGGTGACCGGCAGGACCTTGGAATAGTTGCCGGAGGTGAAGATCTCATCGGCAGCCTCGAAATCGGCCATCGACAACGTCGCCTCGACAACCTCGAAACCGGCTTCGCGCAACAGCGTCATGACGCGGAAGCGGGTGATGCCGGCAAGGAAGGTGCGGTTGGCGGCCGGCGTGAACACGACGCCATCCTTGACCAGGAAGACGTTGGACGAGCCGGTTTCGGCGATGTTGCCGAGCATATCGCGCACCAGCGCATTGTCGAAGCCGCGCGACCGCGCCTCGGTCAGGATGCGGGCATTGTTGGGATAGAGGCAGCCGGCCTTGGCATCGGTCGGCATGGATTCGAGCGTCGGCCGGCGGAACGGCGACAGGGTCAGAGACGAGCCGCCATGGCCGTTACCCATCGGCGCCTCGAACAGGCAAAGCGCAAAGCGGGTCGATTCCGGATCGATGGCGACCATCCCGGCCGCACCATGCTCGGCCCAATACATCGGCTTGACGTAGAGCGCGGTCTGGCCGTCGAATTTCTTGGCGCCTTCCCAGGTCAAGGCCTCGATCTCTTCCGGCTTCACGGTCGGCTTCAGTCCGAGCGCCGTTGCCGAGCGGTTGACGCGCTGGCAATGCAGGTCGAGGTCCGGCGCGATGCCGTCGAAGAAGCGGGCGCCGTCGAACACGGTCGAGCCCAGCCACATGGCATGGGAGGTCGGGCCGATCAGCGGCGGATTGCCGGACAGCCATTCGCCGTCGACATAGGTCCAGGTCACTGAGCGGGGGGATGTATCGACGGCCATCTGCGTCTCCTTCACGTTTTGTCTTCCGTATCTTCCGCCATAGCTCGAAAAAGCAGCATGGGGGTGAATGGGTACATCAAAAAATGTCATGGCGTCCATTCTGGCACCGGAACGGCCTCTCGCGTAGTCTCTCTCGCAGGGCAAAGGGGCAGACGTGCACATCATCAGGCATCTTGATCAGGACGACGTGGAAATCTTCCGCCGCATACGGCTGGAGGCGCTGCAGCGCGAGCCGCAAGCCTTCGCTTCCACCGCGGCGGATTGGGCGCGGCTGTCGACGGCGGAATGGCAGGCAAGGCTCGCCGCAAACACCGTCTTCGTCGCGCTCGACGGGGGTGAGCCTGTCGGCATGATGGGACTCATGCGCCAGCGCTCCAGCCGGATGGCGCACCGTGCCACCATCATCATGGTCTATGTGCGCCGCGAGGCGCGCGGTTCCGGCGTGGCGCGCGAGCTTCTTGCACACCTGACCGACCATGCCCGCTCGACCGGCATCCGGATGTTGGAGCTCGTCGCCCGCGCCGACAACGAGACGGCCATCCGCTTCTACAGGCGCGAAGAGTTCCACGAAATCGGGCGCGTTCCAGGTGGCCTGCTCGACGGCGAGGAAGAGGTCGACGAAATTCTGATGGCGCGGCACATAGACGGTCGCGCCGCACCGGCCAGACATCGCAAGGAGTGCCCCGATGAAAGCCATGTACTACGACGCCTTTGAGAAGACGCCCGAGATTCGCACGTTTGCCGATCCGACGCCGACCGAAAACGGCGTGGTCGTCAAGGTCGAGGCGACGGGTCTGTGCCGCTCCGACTGGCATGGCTGGATGGGGCACGACGCCGACATTCGCCTGCCGCACGTGCCGGGCCACGAGCTCGCCGGCATCGTGACCGCCACCGGCCGCGGCGTGATGCGCTACAAGGTCGGCGACCGGGTGACGGTACCCTTCGTTTCCGGTTGCGGCCGCTGCGGCGAATGCCGTTCGGGCAACCAGCAGGTCTGCGAGGCGCAGTTCCAGCCGGGGTTCACCCATTGGGGCTCATTTGCCGAATATGTCGCACTCGATTTCGCCGACCAGAACCTGGTGCATCTGCCTGAGAACATGGACTTCAAGACTGCCGCCAGCCTCGGCTGCCGCTTTGCCACCTCGTTTCGCGCCGTCGCCGACCAGGCACGGGTCAAGGGCGGCGAATGGGTGGCGGTTCACGGCTGCGGCGGTGTCGGCCTTTCGGCGATCATGATTGCTGCTGCACTTGGCGCACATCCGATCGCGATCGACATTTCCGAAGAAAAACTCGCCTTCGCCAAGAAGCTCGGCGCCGTTGCCACGGTCAACGGCCGCGACACGGACGACGTCGCAGGTGCCGTGAAGGAGATCACCAGCGGCGGCGCCCATGTCTCGATCGACGCGCTCGGCCATCCCGTCACCTGCTTCAACTCGATCAAGAACCTGCGCCGGCGCGGCCGCCACGTGCAGGTGGGCCTGATGCTCGGCGACCATGCCACGCCGGAAATCCCAATGGCGCAGGTGATCGGCCACGAGCTCGAGATCTATGGCAGCCATGGCATGCAGGCTTGGCGATACGACGCCATGCTGTCGATGATCGCTGGCGGCAAGCTCAATCCGCAACAGTTGATCGGCCGCGAGATCTCGCTCGAGGAAGCGATCCCTGCCCTCGTTTCGATGGACCGCGCCACCGATCTCGGCATCAGCGTGATCACACGGTTCTGAAGGGGACATTCCAAAGCCTGTTTGCTTTTGGCTGCGGATGCGATTTTGCCCTTAAGTCAGAACCGGTTTCAGGGCAAAATCACCACAGGAAGAATCACGACGAGGTCCTGTCATGGCGCTAGCGGCAGCTGCCACCGGGGAAGAACTCTACAGCCCCGTTCTTAATGCCAATCCGGCCCATCCGAACGGATGGCCCATCCAGATGGTCATCAGTTCACAAACGGAGGCGCGGCACAATCGGGCGCTCTGGGCACCGACGCACCTGATCTCGATGCGGGCGCCGGCGAGCCGGCTGCTGTCGATGATCGAGCTGCCGCCCGAAAAGCACCTGGAACTCTATTTCGGCGACGCCACCGACCCCGATGCTCCTGACGCCGCCCGTCCGGACGCGATCGAGGCGGCCTTCAATTTTATCGACGGCTTGCCTGAGGATGCGCATCTGCTGGTGCACTGTCTGCGCGGCATCGGCCGCGCGACGGCACTGAGCCTCGGCATTCTTGCGCGGTACATGTCGCCCGAGGAAGCGGCCGCGGCGTTGCATGCCCTGCGGCCGGAAGCCAAGCCGAACCGGCATGTGGTCGGGCTTTGCGATGCGGCGCTCGGGCTCAAGGGAAAGCTTGCCAAACAGGCCCTCCGCTTCCCCGCAAAGGTCTGGAAACCAGGCAAAGGCTGACGCCTGGTGGCGCAATGCCGTTGTGCAACGCACAAATCTTTGACATGATCGCGCAAAAGAACGGTATTCGCGGCGTGCCAACACCGGCACAATGCGGTAAGCCTTTGTTTTCGGCCACGCTTTTACGGGGTATGACATTTTGTCCCGCTGTGTGGCCGGGGATGACAGACGGGAGGAAAGAATGTCCCACGCGGCCTATGTGTTCGATGCCTATGGCACGCTTTTCGACGTGCATGCGGCGGTTCGGCGCCATGCCGCCGAGATCGGTCCGGACGGACAGGCGTTCTCCGAACTCTGGCGCGCCAAGCAGCTCGAATATTCCTGGGTGCGCTCCTTGATGGGCGCCTATCAGGACTTCTGGCAACTGACCGAGCAATCGCTCGACTACGCATTTTCCCGCTTCCCTTCCGCCGACCGCAAGCTGAGGAAACCGCTGCTTGATGCCTATTGGACGCTCGATTGCTACCCGGAGGTTCCCGCCGTTCTGAAAGGGCTGAAGGAGCGCGGAGCGCGGCTCGCGATCCTTTCCAACGGTTCACCTGATATGCTGGCTGCAGCGGTGCACAATGCAGCGCTCGAGATCGTCATCGACGACGTCTTCTCCGTCGACACGGTGAAGACCTACAAGGCGGCACCAGCGGTCTATGATCTCGTCACCACGCGCTATCGGCTTTACCCGCATGCGGTTTCCTTCCAGTCGTCAAACCGCTGGGACATTGCAGGGGCGACGAAGTTCGGCTTCCGCACGGTCTGGATCAACCGGGCCGACATGCCTGACGAATATCGTGACCAGGGGCCGGCGTTGATCCTGCCTTCGCTCGAAAGTCTGCAATTCGGTATCTGAGGTTTTGTCTCAATGGCTTGGTCGGCGTCGCAATACCTGAAATTCGAAGACGAACGCACGCGGCCGGCACGCGATCTGCTGGCGCAGGTTCCGGACCTGCCCTCCGGTCCTGCCTTCGATCTTGGCTGCGGCCCGGGAAATTCGACCGAACTGATCCACCAGCGATTTGCGGACGCCTCCCTTTCCGGCCTCGACAGCGACGAAAACATGCTGCTGGCCGCCGCCAAGCGGTTGCCGGGCCTGACCTTCGAGAAGGCTGACCTGGCGACCTGGGTGCCGCCGAAGGGCGCGTCGCTATTCTTCGCCAATGCCGTCTTCCAGTGGCTGCCCGATCACCTCGACGTGCTGGAACGGCTGACCGCTTCGCTTGCGCCCGGCGGTACGCTGGCGGTGCAGATGCCCGACAATATCGACCAACCGACCCATCTGCTGATGGAAGAAACGGCCCGCAGCGCCGACTTCGCCGATGCCTTCGAGGGCCGGACGATCCGCCGCAATGCGTTGCCGGCACCGACTGTCTATGTCGAGCGTCTGTCGCGCCATGCGCCCCATATCGAGGTCTGGCACACGATCTACTATCACCGGCTGGCGAACACCAAAGCGATCGTCGAATGGGTCAAGGGCACGGGCCTGCGCCCCTATCTCGATGCGCTGCCGCCTGAGCGACGCGACGCCTTTGCTGCAGCCTATACCGACCGGATCCGTGACGCCTATCCGGCGATGAGCGACGGCCGGGTGCTGTTGCGCTTTCCCAGGTTCTTCGTCGTCGCCGTCAAGGCCGACTAAGACACACCATCCCGCGGGCCATGCATCAGATCCGTTCGGCCAGGAAGTCGATGAAGGCGCGGATGCGGGCCGCGAGATGTTCATGGCCGGCATAGACGGCGTAGACCGTTTCGATCTCGTCCGGCCGATAATCCTCCAGCAACGCAACCAGCCGTCCCGCGGCCAAGTCCGGCTCAGCGTGGAAGCGGCCGATACGGCCGATGCCGACACCGGCGAGACAAAGCTGCTGGACGATCGCGCCGCTCGAGACCTGCAGATTTCCGAAGACCGACAGAAGCTCGGCCGAAGTTTGGCCGGGGGCACGGAAGGCCCACTCGTCGACGCTGCGGCGGAAGTTGAAGCGAATGCAATTGTGATTTTCCAGGTCGGCAGGCGTCTGCGGCACGCCGTGTCTGGCCAGATAGGCCGGTGACGCGATCACCACCGGCCGGCTCTCCATCAGCTTGCGCGCCTTCAGCGACGAATCGCGCAAGGGGCCAGTGCGGATCGCCACGTCGGCCCGTTCGCCGACCACGTCGATCAGGCTGTCCGTCAGGGTCAGATCGAGGCGCACCTCCGGATAACGTTCGAGAAATTCCGGCGCGAGCGGCAGGATGTAGCGCTCGCCGAAGCCGACCGATGCGTTGATGCGCAGAAGCCCGCGGGGAGAGAGCCGGCCGCCGGCCGCAACCAGTTGCTCGGTCTCGGCGATCTCGGTCAGAATGCGTTGGGCGCGTTGCAGGTAGACTTCACCCTCCGGCGTTAATTGCAGGGACCGGGTCGAGCGCACCAGCAGGCGCGTGCCCAGCCGATCCTCGATCCGGGTGACCAGCTTGCTGACCGCAGATGGCGATAGCCTCAGCCGCCGGCCGGCGGCAGAAAAGCTGCGCGTTTCGCAGACGGCGACGAAGACCTCCATTTCACCGGCGCGGTTGTCCATCACTCACCTATGAATTCAGTTCACAGCCGTTTATCCGATTATACGGATTATCGCGCAAGCTCTCCACCCTCATATTCCCGTCGAACACATCAACACCAAAACGCCCGGTCCTCCCAGCCGGACGGGAAAAGGTCTTGTCATGCCCATTGCACTCTTCGCATTGACGATCGCGGCCTATGCGATCGGAACCACCGAGTTCGTCATCGTCGGCCTGCTGCCGACGGTTGCCGACGATCTCAACATCACCCTGCCGCTTGCCGGCCTCATCGTCAGCGTCTACGCGCTCGGCGTCACCTTCGGCGCACCGATCCTGACGGCGCTCACCGGCCGGATCGAGCGCAAGCCGCTGCTGGTCGGACTGATGGCGCTGTTCATCATCGGCAACGCCGCGGCGGCACTGGCGCCGAGCTACGAGCCTCTGCTCATTGCCCGCGTGATTTCCGCCTTCGCCCACGGCGTCTTCTTCTCCGTCGGCTCGACCATTGCCGCCGACCTCGTGCCCGAGGATCGCCGTGCCTCGGCGATTGCCATGATGTTCATGGGCCTGACGGTCGCCATCGTCACCGGCGTGCCGCTCGGCACCTGGATCGGCCAGACCTTCGGCTGGCGCGCCACATTCTGGGCTGTCACCGGGCTTGGAGTCATAGCGCTTGCCGCCATCGCCACGCTGCTGCCAAACACGCTGACCAAGGCGCCGCCGGCAAGGTTGATCGACCAGGTGCGCGTTCTCGGCTCTGGTCGGCTGCTGATCGTCTTCGCCATGACCGCGCTCGGCTATGGCGGTACCTTCGTCGCCTTCACCTTCCTGGCGCCGATCCTGCAGGAAATCACCGGCTTTTCCGAAGGCGCCGTCAGCCTGATCCTGGTGCTCTACGGCGTCGCGATCGCGATCGGCAACATCGCCGGCGGCAAGATCGCCAACCGCGATCCGGTGAAGGCGCTGGTTGGCCTCTTCCTTGCTCAAGCCGTCGTCCTTGTGCTCTTCACCTTCACGGCCACGTCGCAAGTCCTGACGCTGGTGACACTGGCAAGCCTCGGCTTCCTGTCGTTCGCCACCGTGCCCGGCCTGCAGCTCTACGTCGTGCAGCTTGCCAAGCAGCATCGGCCCGGCGCTGTCGACGTCGCCTCGGCGCTCAACATTGCCGCCTTCAACCTCGGTATCGCCATCGGCGCCTGGCTTGGCGGCGTCATCGTTGCCTCGTCGCTTGGCCTCGGCATGACGCCGGTCGTCGGTTCCGTTCTGGTCGTTGGCGCGCTGCTGCTGACGCTTCTGAGCGGCGCACTCGATCGCAAGGCAGAAACAGTCGCCCAGCCGGCTTGACCAAGCGGCCAACTGGCCCACCTATACCCTCGCCTCTTTCCCGCCCGGCCGATGGCCGGGCGTTCTGCAAAAACAAGGAGTTCCCACATGCATTCGGTCAATTCCAACGGCGCCAACATCCCGGCGCTCGGCTTCGGCACCTTTCGCATGCCCGGTGCCGACGTGCTGCGCGTGCTGCCGGAAGCGCTGAAGCTCGGCTTCCACCACGTCGATACCGCCCAGATCTACGGCAACGAGGCTGAAGTCGGCGAAGCCATCCACAAATCGGGTATCGCCCGCGCCGATATCTTCCTCACCACCAAGGTCTGGGTCGACAAATATGCCCATCGCGATTTTCTCGCCTCTGTCGACGAGAGCCTGATGAAGCTCAAGACGGATCACGTCGACCTGCTTCTCCTGCATTGGCCGGGTGGTAGCGACGTGCCGATGGCCGAGCGCATCGGCGCACTGAATGAAGTGCACAAGGCCGGCAAGGTCCGCCACATCGGCGTCAGCAACTTCAACACCGCCCAGATGGAAGAGGCGGTGAAACTCAGCGACGCGCCTGTTGCCACCAACCAGGTGGAATACCATCCCTATCTCGACCAGACGAAGGTGCTCGCCACGGCCCGCAAGCACGGCATGTCGATCACAGCCTACTACGCCATGGCCAACGGCAAGATCCCGAACGATCCGCTGCTGAAGGACATCGGTGCGCGCCACGGCAAGACCGCGGCGCAGGTGACGCTGCGCTGGCTGGTGCAGCAGAAGGATGTCATCACCCTGTCGAAGACAGCAACGATCGAGCGCCTGAAGGAAAACTTCGACATCTTCGACTTCGCGCTTGGTGACGGCGAGATGGCGGCGATCCATGGCCTCGCCCGTCCGGACGGCCGCATCGTCAGCCCCGAGGGTCTGTCGCCGGTGTGGGACAAGGCCGCCTGACAATAGTTGCCGATCCGCCGCCGGTCGAGTTCCAAACCGGCGGCGGATGATCTATGCAGATCCCCTGGGGAGATCGATGCCGATCTCCCCAGGGGACGCACTGTCGATGGGAGGGGCCGATGACGTCGAAAACCGTTGAGGTGGGCGACATCGCTCCGGATTGGCCGGCCATCATCGCCGTCGTGCTTGGCGTTACCGCCTTTTCCGTCGCGCAAGGGCTCACCTATCCCTTGATTTCGCTGTCGCTGGAAGGCCGCGGCGTCTCGGCCGCCACGATCGGTCTCAATGCCATGGGCTTTGCCGCCGGCCTTGCCGCGGCGACCCTGCTGCTCGGGCATCTGACGCGACTTGCCTCCGCAGACAAGCTGATCATCGCCAGCCTCTGCGGCTGTTCCCTCTGCCTCGCAACACTTGCGTCCACCTCCTCGCTTCCGGTCTGGTTCATCGCCCGCTTCGCGCTCGGCTTCTTCGTCAGTATGGTCTTCATGCTGGGCGAAGCCTGGCTCAACACCGCCTGCCCGGACCGGCTGCGCGGCCGGGTATCCGGCCTCTACGGCGCCGGCATGTGCGGCGGCTTTGCCGCCGGGCCGCTGGCGATCCCGCTTCTCGGCACCAGCGGCGGGCTCGGCTTTGCGTTGCTGGCGATCTATATCGCGCTCGTCGCCTTCCTCACCGGCCTTCTGACGATGGGCGCGCGGACGCGGCCGGAGCCATCTTCGACGCGCGATCTGTTCGCGTTCTTCCGGCACGCGCCGACCCTGATCCTGATGGTGCTGATGTTCGGCTTTGCCGATATTGCGGCGATCTCGGCGATGCCGGTCTATTTCGTCAAGTCCGGCCACAGTCAGGCCTTCGCGGCGTTGAGCGTGACGGTGCTTGCGGTGCCGACGGCACTGGCGCAGCCCTTCATTGGTGTCTTGCTCGACAAGTTGCCGCGTCGGCGGGTGGCGATTACTGCAGCCGCGGTGGCGGCAACCGGCTATCTCGCCATTCCGTTGGTGACGTCGGCACCGCTCTTGCTGGCGCTGTTCGCGCTGATCGGCGCTGCCAGCTTCGCCCTCTACACGGCAGCGCTGACCATGCTCGGCGAGCAATATCGCGGCAGCATGCTGGTGGCTGGCAGTGCCGCCTTTTCGCTGGCCTATGCTGCCGGCAGCGCGGCCGGATCGGGCGCCACCGGCTTTCTCATGGCGCTGATCAATCCCACTGCCGGTCCGCTCGGGGTCGGCATGGTACTGGTCATGTTCACGCTGATATTCGCCGTCGCCGGCAGGAGATAGGCGCGGCCGTCAGCGCCGACAAAGTCGGGTAAGCGCGTCGCCAAAAACACGCGCCGCCGGCCCGAGCGGCTCGTCGATCCGGTGCACGAGATAGGCCTCGGCGGCGACCTGGCTGTTGCGGCCGAGCGAGGCCGTAGGCAAGCGAACGAGCCGGCCCTCGGCGAGATCGCGCTCCACCTGCCACAGCGGCAACCGCCCCCAGCCGAGCCCCGCCAGGATCATCGCATGTTTGGTATCCTGGTTGCTGACTCGGCAGGTCTGCGGCGAAAGCACGCCGAAGTCGCGCCCCTCCGATCGCTGCGAGGGATCCGACTGGACGATCTGCAGATGGTCGGCGAGCTCCGGGCTGCCGAGCACGCCGTTGACGGCGTTCAGACCCAGCGGATGCTGCGCGGCCACCACCGCGATCAGCTGGACGTCCGTCAGCGCCTGCCGGCCGATCGCCGGATCGCGAAAATCTTCACCCACCATGATCCCGAGCGTGAAGCGTCGCTCGATCAGGCCATCGAGCGGGCCGCCGAGCGGCGAAACCGAAAGCCTGATGGCAACCGAGGGAAAGGCCACCCGCATTTCCTTCAGTGCAGCGCCGACGGTCACAATCGGAAACAGCGTATCGACGATCAGCGACAGTTCCAGCTCGATGCCCTCGCCGAGGCCGCGGGCGCGGGCACGCATGGCATCGACGCGCAACAGGATATCGCGCGCATTGGCAAGCAGAGCCTGGCCTTCGGGTGTCAGCACCGGCCGGTGGCCGGAGCGATCGAACAAGGAAACCCCGAGCCCGGCCTCGAGATTGGCGATGGCGTGGCTGACGGCAGACTGGACGCGGGACAGCCGGCAGCGCCGGAGCGAAAACTGCCGCTTTCGGCAACCACCACGAAAGTCCGCATCTGGTCCAGGGTCAAGGCGTCAATCATGATCGATTCCATAGATCAGTTTGATGCATTTTATATCACTTTTTCAGATCGATGAAAGCACCCATCCTGCCTGACATCAGCGGCCGCGAACGCTCCGCAGACCGAAGCAAGCGCAACAAGGGAACCGGAAATGACAAAGATCCTCGTGCTTTACTACTCCTCCTACGGTCACATCGAGACCATGGCCGCAGCCGTTGCGGAAGGCGCACGGGCCGCAGGCGCCAGCGTTGCGGTGAAACGGGTGCCGGAGATCGTACCGGAAGCCGTCGCCATCAATGCCGGCTACAAGCGCGACCAGGACGCACCCGCCGCAAGCGTTGCCGAACTGCCCGATTATGACGCGATCATCATCGGCACGCCGACGCGGTTCGGTAACATGGCCGCGCAGATGAAGAACTTCCTCGATCAGGCGGGCGGCATCTGGGCCAGGGATGCGCTGGTGGGAAAAATCGGCAGCGTCTTCACCTCGACCGGCAGCCAGCACGGCGGCCAGGAGTCGACGATCCTGGCAACACACACGGTGCTGCTGCATCTCGGCATGGTGATCGCCGGTCTGCCCTACAGCTTCAAGGGCCAGATGCGCATGGATGAGATCAGCGGCGGCTCGCCCTATGGCGCCTCGACGCTCGCCGACGACGGCAATGGCGGCGACCGGCAGCCAAGCACCAACGATCTGGAGGGTGCACGCTTCCAGGGCCGCCACGTCGCCGAACTGGCGCGGGCGCTGGTCGCCGGCCGGGCGCGTGTGGCGGAGGTGGCCTGATGTCGACGGTCGTCGCTTTCGTCCCGGAAAGGACCAGCTGGACCGCAGTAACGGCGGTCGTTGCCGCCGGCATGGTCGCCGCAATGCAGGTGGGCAAGGGGCTGATCGCCGGCCCCCTGCTGCAGGCCGATCTCGGGCTCGACCTGACCGCACTCGGCTGGCTTACCTCCGTCTTTGCGATCGTCGGCGTTGTCGGCGGCATGCCGGCCGGAGCCATGGTCGCGGCCATCGGCGACCGGCGCATGCTCGGCGTCGGCATGGGCATCCTCCTGCTCGGCATCATCACCGGTGCCGCGAGCCAGAACTTCACGCTGCTCATCCTGTCCCGCATCTTCGAGGGGTTCGGTTTCCTGCTCGTCGTCGTTGCCGGTCCGGCGATCCTCATGCGCATTGTCGGCTCCGGGCGGCGTGATCTGGTCTTTGCGGTCTGGAGCTGCTTCATGCCGGCGGGCATGGCAATCGCGATGCTCACGGGTCCTCTGTTTGCCTCCTGGCAGGCAATCTGGTGGATCAACGGCCTCGTCGCGCTCCTCAGCCTGTTGACGATCATTGCAGCGATATCGCCCTCGCAGAGCAGGCCCCGCCCATCCGCTGGCGGCTTCCACGCGGACGTGATCGCAACGGTGAAAAGCCGAGGGCCGGTGCTGCTCTTCGCCCTTTTCGCCCTCTACAGCCTTATGACGTTCACCCTGTCCAGCTTCCTGCCGATCCTGCTCGTCGCGCTTGGAACGGCTGGGGTGCTCAGTGCCCTCATCACGCTTTCCAACGTCATCGGCAATCTTGCCGCCGGCCACATGCTGTCCCGCGGCGTCGGCCGCGGTCGTCTGGTTATCACTGCAGCCACGCTGATGGGCGCTGCCGGCCTCTGGATCTTCCTTTCGCAGTCGGGTGACTTGCTGACGTTTACATCATGCGTGCTATTTTCGGCGATTGGCGGACTGATCCCTGCGACCTTGATATCGACCGTACCGATGCTGTCGCCAAGCCCGGCGCCCGCACCGATGGCGATGGGCCTCTTGATGCAAGGCAGCAATCTCGGGCAGCTCATCGGACCTGTTGCTGTCGGAACCGCGATCGAAGTTTACGGCTGGACTTCCGGTGCGGCCTTCATCGGCATCGGCGCACTCGCCTGCATCCTGCTGGCGACAACTCTTGATCGCGCCCTTCCTGTTAAGGAACAGAAGAAAGCGTGATGGAGCATCTGTTCGACACCCTCTACGGCGCCGGGGCGGAACGGCTCAGCTTCGCCCCCAATTTCACCGGTCGCGCCTTCGTACTTCGTCGCGATGCTGGCACCCTGCTCGTCTGCGCCTCGCGGCAATTGGCCGAAGAGGCCGAAGGCCTCGTTTCGGTGGGCGCGATCGCACGGTAGCACATCAACCACCATCACCAGGCGATGCCCTCCTGCGATTGGGCCTCAGACCACCTCGGCGCACCGCTGTTTGGACCCTGGAACGCCGGCAGATCCGGGCACATTGCCGAATGGCCGGTGGTTTTGCTGATCGCGAACTGCCTTCCGCGGATTTTGAAGTGATCCCCACACCTGGGCATACGGCGGGCTCGGCCTGCTTTCTCTGGGACGATGGCCAGCGTCGTGCCGAGCCTGGCAAAGGGACTGCCGCTTCATCAGACCGAGGTACGGGAAACGGAACGCCAGATCGATGCGATGACGCGGCGGCTGAAGCACGGTGCCGATGGTTAGAGCATTTCCAGGAAAAGTGCGAAGCGATTTTCCGTCAGGAAATCCGTAAAAAACAAAGAGATAGAGCGTTTCTGCGACTTCGTCCAAACCCGAAACGCTCTATCGTCGATCGAGGGTACGACACCAAGACAACAAAAAACCCACCGGCGCTGGCGCCGGTGGGTTTTCTTCAAGCAGAGCCGAAAGAGATCAGACGAACTGGCTGAGGCCCGGGACCGAGGCGACAACTTCGTCGACGACATCGGCGCCAGCCTTTTCCTTGGCGAAAGCAATGGTTTCCTTGGCGAGCGAGGTGATCTCGCCCATGCCGAGGCCCTGGCTCATCAGCTGCTGGCCGAGCGCCATGACACCGCCGCCGCCGATCGCCGACATCAGGCCGCCGAGCAGACCGCCGCCGCCCGTGCCTTCGCCGTTGTACTGTGCGATCAGGTCGGTTGCGCCCGGGATCGATTCGATCATCTGGGCGACCGGACCGTCAGCCGCTTCGCGCTGCAGGAAGCCGAGGATCATGCCGACAGCCTTTTCAGCCGTCGCAGGCTCTAGGCCGACATTCTCCGCTACGCGCGTGACCAGTTCATTCATGGATAACTCCTCGTTGAATTTTGACGTTGACGTCAAGGTAAATGATCGCTTCCGAAATAACAAGCGACGATGGATGGAATGCCGGGCAATCCACCAGCTTTCAAGCAGCTCTCCGCGCATCGCGTAGCGGCGCAATTCCGCGGCTCGGGGCAATCGTTTCACGGTCGTGACCGCTTGGCAATGCGACCGATCGGCCGCCACCAGCTCCGCTGGTTTCGGGTTGCGCGCCGCAATCACCTTGTTGCCGGGTGGAGCAGCACCGCCTATAACAGGAACGAGCCACATTTCGATGACGGGCCCGGCAGACATGCCGCGAACCGCCCGCTTTCATTGATGAAACGGAGATGAAGCCCACATGGTGGAAGAAGGCAAGCTCTTTATCGGCGCCAGCCGCAAGCCGGATGATACGATCAACAAAGGCGAATATCTCGAGCTGAAATTCGGCAACCGCCACGGGCTCATCACCGGCGCCACCGGCACCGGCAAGACCATTACCCTGCAGATCCTCGCCGAAGGATTTTCCAACGCCGGCGTTCCGGTGTTCTGCGCCGACGTCAAGGGCGACCTCTCGGGCATCGGTGCGATCGGCGAGGCCAAAGACTTCATCCTCAAGCGCGCCGAACAGATCGGCCTGCCGACCAACCCCTACGAGTTCCAGGAATTCCCGGTCATTTTCTGGGATCTCTACGGGGAAAAGGGCCACCGCGTCCGCACCACCATGTCGGAAATGGGTCCACTCCTCCTGTCGAGGCTGATGAATGCGACGGACGCTCAGGAAGGCGTGCTCAACATCGCCTTCAAGATCGCCGACCAGGGCGGCCTGCCGCTGCTCGATCTGAAGGATCTGCAGGCGCTGCTCAACTACATGGGCGAGAACGCCACCCAGCTTTCCAACCAGTTCGGCTTCATCTCCAAGGCCTCCGTCGGCTCGATCCAGCGCGAACTGCTAATCCTGGAACAGCAGGGCGCCGAACATTTCTTCGGCGAGCCGGCACTGAAGATCACCGACATCATGCGCACGACCAATGACGGGCGCGGCGCGATCTCGGTGCTTGCCGCCGACAAGCTGATGATGAACCCGCGCCTCTACGCGACCTTCCTGCTGTGGCTTTTGTCCGAGCTGTTCGAGGAGCTGCCTGAGGTCGGCGATCCCGAGAAGCCGAAGCTGGTGTTCTTCTTCGACGAGGCGCATCTGCTGTTCAACGATGCGCCGAAGGTGCTGACCGAGCGGGTCGAACAGGTCGTCCGCCTCATCCGCTCCAAGGGCGTCGGCGTCTATTTCGTGACGCAGAACCCGCTCGACGTGCCGGAAACGATCCTCGGCCAGCTTGGCAACCGCGTCCAGCATGCGCTGCGCGCCTATACGCCGCGCGACCAGAAGGCGGTGAAGACCGCCGCCGACACCTTCCGCCCGAACCCGGAGTTCGACTGCGCCACCGTCATCACCAATCTCGGCACCGGCGAGGCGCTGGTCTCGACGCTCGAAGGCAGGGGCGCGCCGTCGATGGTGGAGCGCACGCTGGTGCGCCCGCCGCAATCGCGTGTCGGCCCGCTGACGGCGGAAGAGCGGCAGAAGGTCATGGATGTCAGCCCCGTCCGTGGCCAGTACGACGAAGATTTCGACCGAGATTCGGCCTATGAAATGCTGACGGCGCGCGCCAAGAAGGTGGCGGAAGCGCAGCAGCAAGCCGAGCAGGCGCCGGTGGAAGCCGATACCGGCGGTGGCCGCTGGACGCTTCCGGGCTTCGGCGACGACGAGTCTGCGGCCCCGGCCGGAAAGCAGGCCCGTCCGCGCTCCTCCGGATATCAACGCGAAACCGTGGTGGAAGCGGCGATGAAATCGGTTGCCCGCACCGTTGCAACCCAGGTTGGCCGCGCATTGGTTCGCGGCATCCTTGGCAGCCTGAGCAGGCGCTAGAGTATTTCCAGGAAAGTGCGAAGCGGTTTTCCGTCAGGAGATACGGAAAGGCAGGAGCGAGGGCGTTTCCCCGGCTCCTCTAAAGCGGAAGCGCCGCAGCGCAACGGCGCGGACGCTGTCCGCCGCGGCGATAGAATAGACCATCTCTGCACGCCCTGATCCGCCGGATCAGGGCGTGCCTGCATCTTGAAAGGACATCCCATGGACGTGAAAGACTCGAACGGCGCCATCCTCAACGACGGCGACAACGTCACCCTGATCAAGGACCTGAAGGTCAAGGGCACCTCGACGACGCTGAAGCGCGGCACGGTGGTCAAGGGCATTCGCCTCACCGACAATCCTGACGAAGTCGAGTGCCGGGTCGAGAAGATCAAGGGCCTCGTGCTGCGCACCGAATTCCTGAAGAAGGCCTGATGCTGCTGCGCGCGGCAGGAAACGGGTAGCGCGCCCTCGCCGTCAATGACGCGCGAAGCTGAGCAGACAAACAATAAAGCCCGGCGGGAGCCGGGCTTTATTGTTTATTAGCGAAACGAGAGGCTTAGAGCGTTTCCGGTTTAAACGAAGCCGCAAACGCTCGGCCTCTTTGTTTCCAAGCATTTCCTGACGGAAAACCGCTTCGCACTTTCCTGCAAAGGCTCTAGGCGACCGTCAGCGTGACGTCGATATTGCCCTTGGTCGCATGGCTGTAGGGGCAAACGATATGCGCCTTCTGGACGAGATCTTCGAGAACCGCCTTGTCGACGCCCGGCGAAGTGATTTCGAGTGCAGCGTCGATGCCGAAGCCGGTGCCGTCTTCGCGCGGGCCGATGCCAACCGTGCCCGTCACGGTGGTGTCTTCCGGAAGCTTTACCTTCTCCTTGCCGGCGACGAATTTGAGCGCGCCGAGGAAGCAGGCGGAATAGCCGGCAGCGAAGAGCTGTTCGGGATTGGTGCCGCGGGCGCCGTCGCCGCCAAGTTCCTTCGGCACGGTCAACGTAACGTCGAGAACGCCATCGGCGCTCTTGGCCTGGCCGGCGCGGCCACCGGTTGCGGATGCAGTGGTACGATAGAGAATGGGCATTGGCGGGGTCTCCTTTGCGTTTCGTTGTCGAATGAGAATTACATACTGCAAAATTAAATTGTGCGCAAATTAATTTTGCAAATTGCATTTTCGGCCCAAATTTGCGACAATGCTGAGATGACGATCAAAGCGGCACAATTCGACACGCTCCCGGACGAAGCGCTGACGCTCGGTAAACAGCTCTGTTTCGCCGTCTATTCCGCTGCGCATGCCTTCAACCGCGCGTACAAGCCGCTCCTCGATCGTTTTGGCCTCACCTATCCGCAATATCTCGTGCTGCTGGCGCTCTGGCAACAGGACGGAATGACGGTCAAGCGTATCGGCGAAGAGATCGGGCTCGATTCGGGAACGTTGTCCCCGCTGCTGAAACGGCTAGAGGCGGCAGGTTATGTCGGTCGGCAACGCGATCCCGGCGACGAACGGCAGGTGATCGTCAGCCTGACGGAGAAGGGTCATGACCTCAAGACGGAGGCTTTCGGCATTCTCGCTGATATCGGCAAGGCGTCGGGCTGCAGCCTGGAGGAAGCCCGTGAAATCAGGGAAACCCTACATCAGCTGACGCGACGGCTCTCCTCCGGCGAGAGCGAAGTCTGATCGCGGGCGGCAACGTCGAAATTTCAAAACTTGAGAAACGTGCCGGGATCGTGGCTGTCGCGCCGATCTTGCGCAGCACAGAAACCGGGCGCGCAGGTCGAACGCCCGGACTGATCCAACCTGCGGCGCTGTAAGCGCAGCTCAGACGACGAGGATCGGCGCCTTGCCTCGCACGCGGTCATAGAGATCTATGACATCCTGATTGAGCATGCGCACGCAACCCGACGAAACGGCCTTGCCGATCGACTGCCATTCGGGCGAGCCATGCACGCGGTAGAGCGTGTCCTGCCCGTTCTGGAAGATGTAGAGCGCGCGGGCGCCCAGCGGGTTGTCGATACCAGGTGCCATGCCGCCATTGCTGGCGGAATACTTTGCCAGCTTCGGCTGGCGCGCGATCATCGAATCGGGCGGCGTCCAGCGTGGCCACTTCTTCTTCCACTGGATGACGCCGCGGCCCGACCAGGCAAAGCCCTCGCGACCGAGACCAACTCCGTAGCGCAATGCGCTGCCACCCGGCTGGATCAGATAGAGGAACCTGTCACCGGTATCGACGACGATCGTGCCCGGACGCTCGCCGAAGGGATCGCTGACCTCCTGGCGATAGAAGCGTGCATCGATCTGGCGATAAGGCACGGCCGGGATCTGATTGCCGCCATCGTCGACAGCGGCATAGATATCGCCGAAATAGGCGCTCTGCGGCGGCAGGCCCGTCGGCAACGGACCTCCATAGGCAGGGCCTTCCAGAATGACCTCGGCACGCGGATCGACCCAACGCCCTTCAAGAGCAGGATTGCGAAAGATCGGCGCAGTTTCCTGGCGGAAGCGATCGGTGTTCATCGAAGACGTGCAGCTCGCAAGGCCCGCGGAGGCGAGCGCAATACCGGACGTGCGGAGAAACTGGCGACGGGAGAAAATAACTGAAGAGGACATCGAACTCTGAAAGGCTTGAGTGCGCGACGAACTGGAGTGCTGCACGAAATTGATTAATGAAACGATTCGCGCAGACCCGCCCAATTTAAGAATGCTGGCATCTACGGCTGGAACGAGGCTTGTGTCGGTAAACGTCGGATCACGTTTCCGACAGCTTTTTCGGCGTTACGCCGGCGTGGCTCAAATGCCGTCGGCGTTCAAGCCGGGCTGGCGCAACAGCGCCTCAAAATCCGCTGATGCAAGCGGGCGGCTGAAAAAATAGCCCTGGATCTCGTCGCAACCGCTATGGCGCAGGAACTCCACCTGCGCCTGGGTTTCGACCCCTTCGGCGATCACCCGCAGCCCGAGATTTTGTGCGAGCGATATGATCGCCGCGGTGATGGCCCTGTCGTCGACATCACCAGGGATATCCTCGACGAAGGATCGGTCGATCTTCAGGCGACGGACGGGAAACCGCTTCAATGCGCTAAGGCTCGAATATCCCGTGCCGAAATCGTCGATCGCCAGATGCACGCCGATCGCCTTCAGTTCGTGCATGGTCGCCAATGCGCCCGGCACGTCCTGCATGATCAGGCTCTCGGTCAATTCCAGCTCGAGAAACCGCGGCTCCAGCCCGGTCTCGGCGAGAACGGCGGCGACATGCGCCGCCCAGTTTCGCTCGCGGAACTGGCGTGCGGAAACGTTGACGCTGACGATCAGCAACGGCAGCCCGGCCTCGTGCCACGCCTTGCACTGACGGCAGGCGGCGCGCAGCACCCAATCGCCGATCGGCACGATCAGTCCGGTCTCTTCGGCCAGCGGAATGAAATCGCCCGGCGAAATCATGCCACGCTCGGGATGCCGCCAGCGAAGCAGCGCTTCGGCGGCAAAGACCCGGCCGCTCTCGATATTCACTTGCGGCTGGAAATGCAGCAGGAATTCTTGCCCCGCGATCGCCTGGCGCAACTCCGCCTGCTTCAACAGCTTTTCGTGGGCCTTGTCGGCCATCTCCTCGGTGAAAACCTGCAGATTGTTGCGGCCGAGCTCCTTGGCGCGGTACATCGCCATGTCGGCATTGGCGAGCAGCTCGCCGACCGTCTTGCCCTGGTTGGGGAAACAGGCAACGCCCATGCTGCAGGATATCTGCAGGCTGCGGCCGTTGATCTGCATGGGCGCAGCAATAGCCGCCCGAATATCCTCAAGGCGTGCGAGCACGACATCGCGCTCGCAGGGCAGGCCGTTCAGAAGAAGGATGAATTCATCGCCACCGACGCGCACGACCATATCGGATTTGCGCACCGATGCGCGCATGCGCGTGGCGGTCACCTTGAGCAACTCGTCACCCGCCGCATGACCCAGCGTGTCGTTGACGAGCTTGAAGTTGTCGAGATCGAGGAAGGCGAGGACCGCCCATTGCCTCGTTCCGCGCAACGCTTCCAGGGCTTCGGCGACCTGCTCTTCGAACAGCGCCCGGTTCGGCAAACCGGTCAACGCATCGTGGTGAGCCATGAAGCTGATGCGGTCTTCGGCCTGCTTGCGCTCGATCGCGATGCCCGCCAGATGGGCTGCCATGGCGATCAGCTCCTTCTGGGGTTCGTCGGGAACGCACACGGTTTCCGAATAGAGGGCAAAGGTGCCGAGCACCTTCCGATCGCGAGAATGGATCGGTGTCGACCAGCAGGCATGGAAGCCGTAGGGCGTGACGACCTCCTTGCAATCCTCCCAGAGCGGGTCGCTATGAATATCCGCAACGATCACCTGCTCGCCGCGCCAGGCGGCCGTGCCGCAGGAGCCCGCTTTCGGGCCGATCTCGAGACCATGGATCAGGCCACAATAGGTTTCGTCCAGGCTCGGCGCGGCACCATGCAGCAGGTGACGGCCATCGGCCGATAGCAGCAGGATCGAGCCGCGGATCCGCGGCACCAGCGCCTCGATCAGCAGGATCAGTTCGCGGAAAAATTCTTCGAGCGGCCGGCCGTTGGCGATCATCTCCAGAAGATGCGCCTGGCCCTCCAGCAAACGTTCTGCCGCCTTGCGGTCGGAGATATCGCGTGACACGCCGACGATGCCGACGATCTTGCCGCGCTTGTTGCGCAACGGCACCTTGGACGTCATCAGCCAGCGATCGCGACCCTTGGTCACCATCGCACGCTCTTCGATGCCGAAGATCGGCTCTCCCGTCTCGATCACCCGGCGCTCGACAGTGGCGATGATCTCGGCCAGATGTGGCGGATGCAGGTCGAAATCGGTCTTGCCGATGATGTCGCGAAGCGATTCCAGTCCGTTGTCTTCGATAGTGACCTGGTTGGCGATGAGGAACCGGCCCTCGGTATCCTTGGCATAGATATAGTCGGGCACGTGGTTGATGATCGTTTCCAACCAGTAATGCCGGTCGGCAATGTCAGGGTCGGAAGGAAATATCCGGCTCATCTCATCGGCCAGACGATTGCTCGCATCGATCAGGCAGCGCGTATCCTCGTTGCCGCCCACATTGAGGGCCGCATAACGCGGATTGCGGGACGTGTTCTTCGCCAAGCAAGGCCTCCGGAAGCACAATGTCGAGATCGGTCTGACTTCCCCAACCAACGATAGGCGGCCAAAGGTTAGCCGTCCCTAAATAAGACAAGGAAAATCGTGCAGAGGTTGCATTTCGGTGCTCAATATAGCCGGAAAGATGGGGCGGCGCGAGCCGCCCCATGCCAAATCAGGACAGAACCCTGCGCAATGGCGGAACCAGCATCAGTGCCTGGTCCGCAACGATCATTACGATGATCGCAATGCCGGTCAGCGGAAAGGCCAGCCCGAACAGTAGCGCCAGCAACCACAATCCGGCATAGATACTACGCCGCGGCGGCATCGGCGGCACGCCGATGCGCCCGGCCGGGCGCCGTTTCCACCACATCACAACCGCCGAAACCGACACGAATATGATCGCCAGGCAGGTCGCAAGCATCAGCAGCTGGTTGAACAGCCCCCATTCCTGGCCCTTGTGAACGTTGATGCTCCATTCGATCGCCTTGCCGAGTGGCGGGTACTGGCCAAAGGCGATGTCGACCAGCGGCTCGCCGGAATATTGATCGATGTGCATCGTGCGTTCGCGGGCGAGATCGGCGGGAAAAATCGCCGCGGTGTAGACACCGGTCTCGTCGGCGGGAATGGCCAGTTCATAGCCAGGCAGCATGCCGGCCTTGTCGGCAATCGCGACGGCCCTGTCGAGCCCGATGGACGGGACTGAGCCGCCGCCGGCCGCCGACATCGGGACCGGCGCGTTCTCCACCAGCCAGCCGGCCTTGGAGAGCACGTCGGTCGACACCTTCGTCGAGGTCGGGACATCGTCCCAGAGCCCGGCCGGGTAGCCCAGACCAGCCGCCGTCAGCTTGCCGTTGACGGTCGAGCCCCAGTAACCGGACCAGAGCAGACCGGAAAAGGCGAGAAAGACGATGAGCAGCGCCGAGGCGATGCCCGTGACCGCATGCATGTCGCGCCAGAACACCCGTCGCCCCGGTGTGCCGCGGACGGTGATCACACCGCCGGTCTGCTGCCGTGGCCACCAGAGATAAATGCCGGTGACGACGAGCAGCAGCGCAAAACCCGCGACAATCTCGATGATCGTTTCGACACGTTTGCCGAAAAAGTCGAGGCTGTGCAGGTCTTCGACCACCTGGTTGAACTCGTCGCTCGGGGCGACCATGTCGAGTATGCCGGCAGTATAGGGATCGACATAGACCATCAGGCGCCCTGCGCCTACGCCCACCGTCACGCGTGCCGACCGATCGGCACCGGCCGGCGTGCGATAGGCAACTGCCGTGCTGCCCGGCACCGCCTCGACGGCGTTGGCGACGATCGCCGAGGGCGGCAGCGGCGTCTCCCCCACCGCAACGATATTGCGATAGGCAAAGAACGTGTCGTCGATCTCGTCGTTGAAGAGATAGAGCCCGCCGGTCACGGCAAGGCTGATCATGAATGGAATGACCAGAAGGCCGGCGAAGAAGTGCCAGCGCCAGATCGCGCGGTAGAGCGAAATGCCGCGCTCGGCGACATCGGGCAGTCGCGCGGCGCCGGAAAGAGATGCAGTCGTCATGGGTGTCCCCCCGGGAAAAGCCCAGCGATGACCAGCTGGCGGCTTACCCTTGCTTGAAGTCTGGATGTGGTGGTTGCGCCAGCCGCTGGAGCGAACGCGTCGACCGAGAACCCCTCGTCGACAGTGCGCGTGCTGGCACTCAACCCTTCAGAGGCAGATCAGGCGGAAAACGGTGGGGGCGCGCGAGGCCCGGAGCCAGCCAGCAGCACCGGACGAGCGAGCAAAAGCTTGGCTGCTGGCGAAGAGAGCGCCAGGAACGTAGGCGCGGTCTTGGCGTGAAACGCCTGAGGCGTGGGCAGAAGCACCGGCGCGGCGAGACAGCAGGACTGGCATGCATGCGCTTTCGTGCCGCCCTTGCCATCCGGATCGTCATGGCCGGCCAGGCAGAGGTCGGGAAGCGAGCCGTCGGGCAGAACATAGGCTGCCATATCCGGTGCAGCCCGCATGGCGGCGCCCGCTGGCAGTTGCACCAGGGCGGAAACGATGAACACCAGCGCGCAGAAAATGCGCACTGCCGCGTCCATCCTCATCCACTCTCGCCGCGGTCGCGCCAATCAAGCCCCCATATCGATGCTGGGATTGCTAGTGTGCGAAGGTCTGAAAGACAAGCGGCCTTACCGCCGCACCGGTCGTTCAGCAAAAGATTTCATGCGAGATATCAACGCCCGCCGCTTCTTGCGCGGTCCGCGATTGCCTATGACAAGGGTATGCAAATGACAGGAGGAGACCGGACATGCTGACGATCTATGGCGTCTATCGCTCGCGCGCATCGCGCAATTACTGGATGGCGGGAGAACTCGGCATTCCCTTCAAATCCGTACCTGTTAAGCAGGCCTATAGGCTGGCCGATCCGCTGGCGGACGATGCGCCTGTTAACACCAAGTCGGCGGAGTTTCTCGCCGTCAATCCGATGGGCTTGATCCCGGCGATCGACGACGATGGCCTTGTGCTGACGGAATCGCTTGCCAACAATCTCTACCTCGCCCGCAAATATGGCGGGCCGCTTGCGCCCATCGACGTCCGGGAAGAAGGACTGATCGGCAATTGGACGATGTGGGCGGCCACCGAAGTCGAGCCGCACGCCGTTCGCATCATTCTCACCTACGATGCCGGCACCGAGAACACCGATGAGGGCAAAGCCAAGGTCAGCGCGGCTGTCACCGCATTGGGCAAGGCCTTTGCCTATCTCGAAAGCCATCTCGATGGCCGGGACCATATCGTCGGCGACCGCTTCACCGTCGCCGACCTCAACCTCGCGGAAGTGTTCCGCTACGCCATGAGCCAGACGGAACTGTTCGACGGGCATCCCAAGGTCAAGGCGTGGCTGGCGCGCTGCCAGTCTCGTCCGGCTTTCAAGGCGATGATGGAGGTTCGGTCAAAGGAAGCCGAATAGGCTTCTGCCATCGAACGCCACGCCGGCGAAGCGACATTAGTCACTCGCAGACGGTGGCTTGAAACGGGTGCGTGGCGCCTTGAGGTCGAGCAGTCGCATGCCCTCTTCGACCTCGTCGCGCACCCAACGTTTGAACGCCGTGGTGGCCTTGCTCTCCCGCCTTGAGGGCGAGCTGACGAAGTAGTGGCCGTAGCCGGTACGCGCGCGGATACCGTAGGGAACGACGAGACTGCCCTCGGTCACGGCGAAACCGGCAAGCGTCTGCCAGGCGAGCATCACGCCTTGGCCGGCAATCGCGGCATCGAGCACGAGCGATGCCTCGTTGAAGGTATGGCGCACGCCCAATTCGGCACCGGAAAGCCCGACCTCGCGCAGCCAGACCTCCCAGGTAAACATCGAATGGCCGTCGATAACCGCCGGCATCTTTAGAATATCTGCAGGCTCGCGCAGGTTTTCAGCCATCGCCGGCGAGCAGACCGGGAAAACCTCCTGCTCCAGCAACAGCTCCGATTTGACCCCCGGCCAGCGACCCTCACCAACACGAATTCCGACATCGACATCCGATGTATCGAGATTAACGAGCCTGGTCGTCGCGTCGATGCGCAGCCTGATATCAGGATGGCGCTCGGCGAAACGATTGAGCCGGTAGACCAGCCAGCGCGCGGCAAAGACCGGCGCGACCGAGATTGTCAGCACCGATTCGTCCCGCCGCCGCGCCGAGGCAACCGCCTCAGCCAACTCGCCGAAAGCATTGCTCAGCCGCGCCAGGAACAGCCGGCCGAAATCCGTGGCCACCAGCCCACGCGATGTGCGCTCGAACAGGATGCGGCCGAGCTGCGCCTCGGATTTGGCGATCTGCTGGCTGACCGCGCCGGGGGTCACCCCCAATTCCTCGGCTGCTGCTGCCAGCGAGCCAAGGCGACCGGCCGCCTCGACCGCACGCAAGCCGTTCAGGTGAATAGCATTCAATTCTTTCATATAGTTTTTCTAAACCTACCCTTTGGCAATCTCAATTGAAATCGTGGTCAAACAGGCAGATGCTCTGAAGCATCGAAAGGATGGCCCGCCATGCTGAAGATTTTCTCCCTGTTGAAACCGACCCGATCTCTTACCGACACCCGACAGGACGCCTCGCTCTCCTGGGCACGCGACCCATTGCAACATCCCGATCTCGAACGAATGGACGGGCGCGAACTCGGCGACCTGCCCTTCCCGGGCTGGCCCTGGCCGCGGACCGGCAATTGCGATTGCGCCTCGGCGGCCAGGCGATGAGCCACCCTCCGGCCGCGCATAATGGCCGCCCGAGCGAAGACCTCGACGGTCCTTTTGCCCGCGTCGTGACGCTGGCCGAAGCCTCTGGCCTGCCGGAGGTGTCGCTCGGCACCTCCTATGGCACGCCCGCTCTCTTGGTAAAAGGCAAGAGCTTTGCGCGCATGAAGGACGCCGACACCCTGGTGGTCATGTGCGCGCTCGAAGAAAAAGAAATGCTGCTGGAACTCGATCCGTCACTCTTCTTCGAAACCGATCACTACAAGGGATGGCCGGCGATGCTGGTGCGTCTTGGAGCGATCGACGACGCGAGCCTGACACAGAGGCTGATCGCCGCCTGGCGCGAGAAGGCGCCGCGGAAACTGTCAGCCGACTTTCCGGCCTAACTCGACATTCCTCGTCGCGTGGGCCTGGCGGATCACCGGGCCGTTACCCGACAAATACCTGCTATGCCACGCCGTTAGCTCCCTGCCTTTGAACCCAAGCCAGCCGGATCGCTCAATCGCCGACGGCATAAACGAGGCTGACAGTGCCGTCCGGGCGCGACTTCGCCTCGTTGAGCTGCAGGCGATGCCGTTGCGCGATCGTTGCAAACAGCGCCTTGCCCTCCCCCACCACCAGCGGATGGATCGTCAGGCGCAACTCATCGATCACGCCCCTGTCGAGCAGGCCGGAAACCGTCTGCGCGCCACCGACCACATAGATGGTCTTGCCCGACCGTTGCCGCAAAGCGTCAACATCCGCTGCGTCGCGCAGCACCGTCGTGTTCGCCCAGCGCACGCCGTCGAGCGTGTTGGACAGCACATAATGCGGCGTGTTCAGGGCGAAGTCGGCGTATTCGATTTCCTCTGGTGTCGGCAGGTTTCCGCTCAATTCGAGCGGGCTGTGCGGGTCGGCCTTGATCGCGCTCCAATATTGTTCGTAGCCCGAATACATGCCGCTTCCGAGCACGCAGGCATCGATTTCGGGCAAGAGATCAAAGGTATCCGACCAGGACTCGACCCAATCGGCATAGCCATCGGGACCATCGATCTTGCCATCGATGGACATTTGCATGCCGGCAACAACCTTGCGCATTTTCGTCTCCTCTTCGATGCTCTCATCAAGGACGAGCGGGACGCCCGCGTGCCGACAGGGTGCCTGAAATATCGTTGGAGACTGGTGCCGCGGTGCAGGCGGCGAAAAGGACGGCAGCGGGAAGATCGCCAATTTACATTGCTGGTCATGGCAAGGCACGGATGCGGGCGCTGACAACATCGCGCGCTCTTCCAATTTTCGTGTCCCGCCTGTACCGATGCTAAATCCTTGCCGCACAGGTACCCGTCGATGATCGTTCGCGACCGCCCCAGCCTCCCCAAGCTCTTCTTCATTCTGCGCGGCTCGGTCATCCAGCGGATCTTCCCGCAGGTGCTGTTCGTCTTTGCCCTGTCAGCCGGCGTCGTCTGGTCGCACCAGGCCTTCCCGACGATGGTGCCGAGCGTCAACAGCGGACCGTTCGCGCTTTTGGGCATCGCCCTTTCGGTGTTTCTCGGCTTTCGCAACAATGCCTGCTACGACCGCTGGTGGGAGGCCCGCAAGGATTGGGGGCAGCTGATTTTCGTCTCGCGTGACTTTGCCCGCCAGACACTGATCCTCGAAGCAGGTGACGCGGACGGCGCGCGGGCACGTTTGCTCAATCTGGTGATCATCTTTGCGCAGACGCTGGTCTGCCACCTGCGGCCGGGCAGCAAGCCCGACAAGGCGTTGCGGAGGCTGCCAGCGGATCTCCTGCCTACCTACAAGGCAAGCCGCAATGCCCCGGACCTGCTGCTGCGCGAGATCGGCGGCCTGCTTGCCAGCCTGCGTGCCACTGAGAGGATCAGCGACATTCAGTACATGATGCTGGACGGCACGGTCGGACGCATGTCGGCCGTGCTTGCCGCCTGCGAGCGCATCCGCAACACGCCGGTTCCCTTCGGCTACACGTTGCTTCTGCACCGCACCGCCTATCTCTTCTGCTTCCTCCTGCCCTTCGGATTTGCCGATGCGCTCGGGTGGGCGACGCCGTTCGTAACGGCACTCGTCGCCTACACCTTCTTCGGTCTCGACGCGCTTGGCGATGAACTGGAGGAGCCGTTCGGCACGCTGCCGAACGACCTGCCGATCGTGGCGCTTGCCGATACGATCGAGATCAATCTGCGCGAGGCGCTTGGAGAAACCGACCTGCCCGAATTGCCGCAACCGAAGGATTACATGTTGATGTAGCCGACAGATTTCCAAGGACCGCAGGCTTGTGGCAACACACGCCAGGATAGCCATGATAACTCATTGCAGCTTCCAGCTTTGTTTTCTATTTGCTATGCAGGGTGTCCTGAAAGCGAAGGTTTCGAATGCGGCTCAGCAAGGCATTGAACGGACTCATCGTAAGCCTCGGCCTTGTCGTTGTTCTCATGCTTGTGATGAACTTCAGGGTGGCCGAATTCGGCCGTGCCTCCAGCGCTGACAACCTTACGGTCGAGGAATGGCAGCAGAGGAAACGTGCTCTTCGCGAAGAACGCCACGCCTTTTCCCGTGCAGTGACCGGGTGCAGGCTTGGGATGGAAAAGCGAATTGCCGAAGGCCGGATCGCCAATGTCGACCTGGCGAAGCTGGGGTCCCATTTTGACGTGCGGCTGGCAGAGATTCCGGCAGCCTATTGCCGCCTGTTCGTCCGCGCCATTATCGACGATCAGATCAGCTACGGGGAATTCGTCGCCTGGGCAGACGAACCCCCGCTCGACCTGCCCGAGAGACTCGCTGGCCGTTAGCCCCGATCCTTAACCCTTCAGAACCGCGAGAACCCGGGCGACTGCCGGCCGCTGCGTCATGCGGTTGCGGTGGTCCAAAATCTTCGGGAAGCGTGTCGGGTCGACGCCATCCGGCTCGAGCCAGCCAGCGATCGTGAACAGGTAGGGGTCGGCGATCGAGTAGGTGTCGCCGGTGACGAAGGGACCGGCGAGCATCCTGGTTTCGATCAGCTCGAAACAATCCGTCATATTCGAAGCAACCTTGGCCCTCATCGCCTCATGCGCCGCCGGGTCGTCGGCCCAGCGCGAGCCACGCCGGCCGTGGGCATGGGCGACATGCACGGTCGAGCAGAGATAGCTCAGGAAGGATTGGATCCGTGCAAACTCGAAGGCATCGTCGAGCGGTGCCAGCTTCGCTTGCGGAGCGCTTTGGGCAATGTAGGTGAGGATCGCCGGGGTCTCGGTAATTGTGCCGCGATCGGTGACGAGCGCGGGGACACGCCCCTTCGGGTTGATCGCGAGATAGTCGGGCTTGGTCTGTTCCGCCTTGGAAAAATCGACCGGCGCGGCCGTGTAATCGATGCCAGTCTCTTCCAGCGCGATGTGCGAGGCCAGCGAGCAGGTTCCCGGGGTGTAGAACAATTTCAGCACGTTACTCTCCTTGCTAATCAAGGCGACCCTGGCGCCGCCTTCGGGCCGCAGAAGAAATGAAGTCTCCTCGGTTGACAAGCCGAACATGACTTCAATACAACGTGAACGTAACGTTATAACATATTTTCGGAGTCACTCATGAAGACCTTGATTTCCTCCCTGCTTGCCGCCGGTCTGCTGGCCACCGCAGCCACGCCGGCATTTGCGCATGGCGCCTGGATCGGCGAGCGCTGGGGCGACCTTGCGGTGATCTACGGCCACGGCCCCGCCGACGAAGCCTATGATCCGGCCAAGGTGAAATCCGTTTCTGCCCTCGGCGAGGATGGCACGGCATTGCCGGTCACCATCGAGCCGGCCGGCACCCATGCCCTGCTGAAGCTCGACGGCGAACCGGCCCTGCTCGCGCTCGAATTCGACAACGGCTACTGGAGCCAGGGTGCTGACGGCAAATGGGTGAACAAGCCGAAGAGCGAGGTACCAGGCGCCAAACAGGCGAGCCACTCGGTGAAATACAGTATCGCGCTTGTGCATGTGCATGGCGACATGCCGGCCTTCCCGGCCCAGCCACTGCAGATCGTGCCGCTCGACAATCCGATCGGGCTGAAGCCCGGCGAAAAATTTCGCGTCCGCCTGCTGCTTGATGGAAAGCCGCTCGAAGGCAAGGAAATCACCGTCGACTACGCCGGACTTCCGGAGCTCGTCTCCGAAAAAACGGACGCGAAGGGCGAAACCGAAGTGACGTTGCGCAATGCCGGCGTCAACATTCTCGCCGTCAGCCACGCAATTCCGCTCGAAGCGGATACCGCCGCCGACAAGAAGGGGCTGACGGCAACGCTGACCTTCGTCGCCGAGCCGCACGTGCACGAATAAGTCCACGCCTTTCCGGGTAGCCGGCGCAAGTGCGACAAGGCACGCGTCGCGGCATGCCCGGCACCAATCCGCAGCCCCGGCGAGCTATACCCGCCGGGGCTGCTGTCGCTCAGGCGACCTGCGCTTCGCTGCAGCCGGGCACATCTTCGAGGTTGTAATAGACCGGAATGCCGCGCTCCCGGGCAATGCGGACATCATTGTCCGCCCCCTTGCTGTCGCCCGGCAGACGCAGCACGGCATCGCAAAGCGCCAGCAGGCGCCCGGCGACGGGATGAAAGATCTCCTCGTAGAGGTCGTCACCGATGCTGGCGCCGCCGGCGGCATGCCAGACCGGCAGCGCCACCCACTCCCCGATAACAGGCACATGGCCCGCCCTGAAGAGGGCATAGGACGGTTCCTCCAGACGCTTCAAATTTTCCGCCATCTTGGCCGGATCGTCGCCCGTACCCGAGCGATAGGGACCCGCAATCAAGATCAACATGATTTTTTCCTTACTTTGCACGATACACCCAGATAACTCTGGAATATTCATGATATTTCGTGTAATATCGTGAAGAGTCAAGGAGCGAAATGATGCTGACCACACAGAGACGAGCGTTGATCTCGGCGCGGCTAAGCCGCGATGGCGAGATCGTCGCCAAGCGCCTGGCGGATGAATTGCAACTTTCCGAAGATACGATCCGCCGTGACCTCCGGGAAATGGCGGCCGAAGGGCTGCTGAAGCGGGTGCATGGCGGTGCGCTGCCGCTGACACCTGCCCTACCGGACTTTGCCACACGCCAGGAAATTGCTGGCAACGTCAAACGCCGGCTCGGACGCAAGGCAGCCGGGCTCGTCGCACCGAGGCAAACGATCTTTCTCGATGGCGGCACAAGCAACGCCGAAATCGCCAGAGCGCTTCCGCGCGAGATGCGGCTGACGATCATCACGCACAGCCCGACCATTGCGGCGGAGCTGGAGAGACATGAGGCGGATGTGATCCTTATCGGCGGCAGGCTTTACAAGCACTCCATGGTGGCAACGGGTGCGGCCGCCCTGGCGGCCATTACCGCTATCCGTGTCGACATCTTTTTCCTGGGCGTCACCGCGATCCATCCGGTTCATGGGTTTTCGACCGGCGATTACGAGGAGGCCGCCGTCAAGCGCGCCATTCTTGGCCAAGCCGCCGACACCTTCGTCATCGCGACAGCCGAAAAGTTCGATGCCGCTTCGCCGCACCACGTCGCCAACGCCGAAGACATTGCCGGCCTGATCGTGCCGGAAGATATGAACGATGATGCTCTCGGCCCCTATCGCGACAAGGGCATGGCGCTTCTGTCGGCGTGAGACGCGGAGTACTGGTCGCTACGGGGCGTGTGCAACAACGCGCGGCCGGGATTCCTGCGCGCGCGTCATTCCGATCGACATCAGGCGGCGAAGGCGTCCGTCACCCTGACGTCACCGACCGGGATGCCGTTCCAGTTCTTCATGGTGTGGTTGGCCTGCGCCATCAGTGCCGCGTGCACGTCAGGCTCGCCCCGAAAGAAGCGAGCAAGCGTAGCGGTGACCATCGCCTCGGCAGCACGGGTGGCACCATCCCCGCATTTGACGGCGATGGCGATGCCCTTTTCCGGGATCGCCGCGCAGAACACACCTTCGGCGCCGGTTTTCGCGAAGATCCGGCCCGGTGCCGTTTCCATCAGCCGCGTGCAGCCGCGCTTCGTGCCGGCGACGTAGAAAGGCTCGGCCATGCAGGCTTCGATCAGCCGCTTCGATGCGCGCGCGCGTTCGGGCGCGAGACCGACGCCAGTCGCCATTTTGGCAAAACCGTGCGCCAGCCCCTTCAGCGGCACCGCATAGGTCGGGATCGAGCAGCCGTCAACGCCGCAATTGTCGCGGCCGAGGATCGCGCCGGTGAGGTTTTCCATGGCGCCACGGATTTCCTGCTGCAGCGGGTGATCATAGCCGACATAGCCCTTCACTTCAGTGCCTGAATGGCAGCAGGCGCAGATGAAGCCGGAATGCTTGCCGGAGCAATTGTTGTGAAGCGCGCTCGGCGCCTCCATCGAGCGCGCCTGGCCGATCAGCGTCTTCTGGTCAGACGACCAGTGGGCGCCGCATTCGAGCGCCGACACGTCGCGGCCGGCAGCAGCCAGCATCTTCGTGGCAAGCGCGACATGCTCCGGCTCGCCCGAATGCGAGGAGCAGGCGAGCGCCAGTTCCTTGTTGCCGAAGCCGTAAGCGTCAGCAGCGCCGCTTTCCATCAACGGCAGCGCCTGCATTGCCTTGCAGGCCGATCGCGGGAACACGCCGCTCTCGGTATCGCCCAGCGAAAAGACCGTACGGCCTTCGCTATCGACAGCGATGACCAGGCCGCGGTGACGGCTTTCGACCAGATTGCCGCGCGTGACTTCGACGAGAACGGGATTCGACATGTCTTGCCCTCAAATTTCCTAGATTAGTGCATGCATTTAGCAGGAATCGGACAACAGGAAACCGGCGCTTTCATGAAATTCATCCGCAGGCTCGTCGCCGTCTTTCTGGTCATCTACCTTCTGCCGGCTCTAGCGTCGGCCGGATGGTGGTATATGAAGGAGCGACCGCAGAGTTGGCGCCATGCCGATTGGTCTTCGGCGGGCATCCTGCCGAAGCCGGCGCAAAGCCCGGATGCGGCGGTCTATATCTTCTCCGCCACGACGGGCGGCATGAAGGGAGCGGTCGCCAGCCACGCCTGGATCGTCACCAAGCAACAGGGCGCCCAGGCCTATAATCGCTACGACAAGGTCGGCTGGGGCAAGCCGATCCGCAGGAACGCCTATCAGGCGGACGCCCGTTGGTATTCGAACGAGCCGCGATTGGTTGCGACCGCCAGCGGCGTCGAGGCGAGCAGGCTGATCCCGAAGATCGAAGCGGCAATCGCTGCCTACCCCTATTCATCGGCCGGCGGCTACCGGATCTGGCCGGGGCCGAACTCAAACACCTTCGTTGCCCATGTGCTGCGCTCGGTCCCCGAACTCAATGCGGTGTTGCCGCCAGATGCTGTCGGGCGCGACTACCTGCCGGAGGGGAAACTGTTCCAGATCGACGCCGATAGCCGCGACCTGCATGCGACGCTCTATGGCCTCGCAGGCATTTCGGCGGGGGTGCGCAGCGGCCTGGAGCTGCATTTCTTCGGCCTCGTCGCCGGTTTCGACATTGCCAAACCGGGCATCAAGATCCCGGCGGTCGGGCGTTTCGGTATTTGACGACATCGCAGGCGCACGCGCACGCCGGCGCAGAATGCATCTGAAGATCGGGATGGGAAATTGCATGGCGGGCTAGAAATGGAAAAGGGCCGCGCGAGGCGACCCTTCCATGAGTTTTGGCCAAGTGGCTGGCCCGGGCTTAGGACCCGAAGGAAGGCGGGAATCAGGCCGAAGTTCGCCTCGACGTGTTCACCTCTCCCATGCCTGTCACGACGACCGAAATCTCATTAGACATTGGATCACCTTCCTTTCTGTTCGTTAGCGATAATTTCAAGGTAGGTGAATTTCCCGGGATTGCAAGGCCGACGAAGGTCGTAACTCAAGCTAGGTTATGATGCGTTTCGCATGGTCACGACGAACTTCGCGCGGTCATGACGAGGTTCGCATGGTCATGACGATCTTGCCGATGTGGTCGCCCTCTTCCATCATCCGGTGTCCGTCCGCCACCTGTTCGAATGGCAGCACCGCGTGGATGACCGGTGCGACGCTGCCCGCTTCGAGCAATGGCCAGGCGGTTGCCAGCAGGCCGTCGCGGATCGCCTGTTTCTCTGCCGCCGTTCGCGGGCGGAGCGCCGAACCCATGACATGCAGCCGCTTTGACAGGATCGGGGCGATGTTGGCGGCCTCGACCTTGGCGCCGCCGAGAAAGGCGATGATCGAGAGCCGGCCATCCTTGGCAAGCGTACCAATATTGCGGTCGAAATAGCGGCCGCCGACCATGTCGAGGATGACGTCTACGCCGCGACCGCCGGTTTCCTCCAGCACGACCGACTTGAAATCTTCGTCGCGATAGTTGATCGCCCGTTTCGCGCCGAGCGCCTCGCAGGCCCGGCACTTCTCAGTATTGCCGGCGGTGGCGAAGACCTCGGCGCCCAATGCTTTTGCCAGCTGGATTGCCGTCGTGCCGATACCGCTCGATCCGCCGTGGACGAGGATGGTTTCCCCCGCTTTCAGCTCGGCCATGCCGAAGACATTGGCCCAGACAGTGAAGAAAGTTTCCGGCAAGGCTGCCGCTTTCACCGCGTCATACCCTTTCGGCCAGGAAAGCGCCTGCGTCGCCGGCACGGCCGCATACTCGGCGTAACCACCGCCGTTCGCCAGGGCGCAGACCTTGTCGCCGATCGAAAAACCCTGCGCGCCCTCGCCGAGAGCCACCACTTCACCGGCAACCTCCAGCCCGAGAATGGGGCTCGCCCCGGGCGGCGGCGGATAGTCGCCCTTGCGCTGGAGCACATCAGGCCGGTTGATGCCTGCCGCTTCGACGCGCACCAGAATGTCGCCCGGCTTGAGCGTCGGCAATGGTCCCTTCGACAGCACCATATTTTCCGCCCCGCCCGGGGACGGAAGATCAACGAAGGTCATTTCAACTGGAAGGGACATGGCTCTACCTCAAGGACTCTCAAGCGTCATACCTAGCGCCGCCCATGCGTCGCGGAAAGGCCCGATGTCGATCCGGGTTGGCCGACCTCATCGCCGAGAAACGAGAGGATCAGCGCTGCGACATCGGCAGGACTCTCCCAATGCGGGTTGTGGCCATGGCCGTCGAGCGTGATGGAGCGCACGGAGGCGAAGGTCTCGGCAAGAACCTGCCGATGCCCGATGTCAAAAAGAGGATCCTGTGCTCCGGCGATGCACAGCACCGGCGCTCTGACATGAGTCGCGCGCGATTTGAGATCCGTCACCGCGAGCGCATCAAGGAGCGTTCGCCAAGTCGTCATCGGCATCGCTGCGGCTTCGCGGCGCAGATGCCTTAGGAACGCCGTGTCGACCGACCGACTGCAGGCATGCCAGCGGTCGAAGAAGGCATCGTCGGGACCAAGCGGGTCTTTGAGCCCGCGTATCGCCCGGGCGACCTCCGTCCCCGGACCAAAGTCCGGCTTGAGGCTTCCCGAGAGCAGGATCAATGCACGCACCGCCTCCCGGCGGCGCGCGGCAATATCGACAGCAATCATCGCTCCCATGGAATGACCAACAAGCACAAACTGGTGAATGGCCAGGCGATCGGCCAGACAATCGACATCGTGGGCGAGTTCGGCAATCGACATCCCTTCCCTGGGCATCGAACCGCCGTGTCCGCCGAGATCTGGAATGATCAGGCGATATCCGCCTAAGGATGGCGCGATCAGGGAAAAACTGCGGCTGGTATCGGAGTAGCCGTGCAAGAGAAGGAGAACCGGCCCCTGCCCGTGATCGACATAGGTGAACTGCTGGCCGCCGGGCAGTTCTATTCGCCGCTTGGCGGCCGCCCACGACTGCTGATCGATCACCATCAAAGACCGAGCGCGGCTTTGACCGCGGCCAGCCCCGGCTGCCCGTCATAGGTCGTTACGCCAGCGAGCCATGGTTCCAGACGCTGCGGTTCTTCCTTGATCGACTTAGCCCCTGCCTCATCGGGCGACAGGCCGTCATTCATCAGGTAGCCCATGCCGCGGTTCTCGAAATCGACGTCGAAAACCAGATTGTTCAACAGGCGGGCGACATTCGGGCACTCCTGAAGGTATCCCTTGCGTACCTGCGTCGACACCGTCGCCGCGCCAAAATTCGGACCGTAGAACTTGTCGCCACCCGTCAGGTACTTCATCGAAAATACAGTGTTCATCGGATGTGGCGCCCAGCCCTGGAATACGATGAAGGCCTTGTCACGAACCCGACGCGTCACCTCGGACAACATGCCCTGCTCGCTCGACTCGACCACTTCCCAGTCTGCCAGACCAAGATCTGGATCCTTGATGGCATCGAGCATCAGTTGATTGGAGCCAGGTTCGATGCCGTACATCTTCTTTTCGAACTTGTCGGAGAAGGGTTTCAAATCCGAGAAATCCTTGACGCCCGCTTCCCAGACGTAGTCGGGAACGGCAAAGGTGTATTTTGCCCCCTCAAGATTGGTTCGCACGGTCTCGACCGAACCGTCCTCCCGGTAAGGCTTGTAGTAGGCGACCATAGCCGGATCCCAGTAGCCGAGAAAGACGTCGAGATCCTTGCTGCGCAGGCTCGTATAGATGACGTCGATGCCGAGAAGCTTGCTTTCCGGCTCATATCCAAGCGCCTTCAGCAGGCTCAGCCCGACGCCGGTCGTAAAGGCCAAGTCATTCCAGCCGGGCTCCGCCAACCGCACGCTTTTGCATGCCTGCGGATCACCGGCAAAGCCGGAACTTGTGGCCGTCAACAGAGCAGCGGCAAATATCAGGCTCTTCAAATGCAGCATCGCGATCCTCACAATTGTCCGTCGGGACTTCAAATTGACCCACGGGTCAGCAATTGATCTTCCTGGAAAGATTGTCAATGTGAGAATCGCTTGGGAGAAACCGCATGCGATTGACGAAAATCAGTGAGATCAGGCGCCGCGAGCTGCGGCGGGCGGCCTTTGAGGTCCTGCAGAAAGAGGGAATGGCCGGGGCGACCCTGGAAAAGGTGGCGACGCATGCCGGCGCCTCGAAGGGCATCGTGCTGCATTATTTTGCCAGCAAGCAGGAACTGTTCGAGCATGCCATGCGCGAGGCGAACGCTTCCTTGAAAGAAGCGGTGGTCGAGAGGCTGCATCGCGCACGTACCCCGCTCGAGCGGATGGATGCGATCATTGAGGCCAATTTCGAGGAACGCTTCTTCCAGCCTTCCGTCTGCCACGCCTGGCTATCGCTTTGCGCCGAAGTGCCGCGCGAACCGCAATTGGCGCGGATTCAGAAGATCATTCACGCAAGGATGCGGTCGAACTTGCTGTCGGCGCTGACGCACATCCTGCCTGCGAACGAGTGCGAAGATGTGGCGCTTGCCATTACATCGTTGATCGACGGGCTGTGGCTGCGGCTCGGGCTGCAGTCTGAAGGGGGGCTGACACGCGACATGGCACTTGCGCAGATGCGCGACTACCTGGTCCATCGCCTGCCAAAAACCCAGGCGTAAATGGACGCAGCGGCACTCATTGCCGACTGCAACGTGTTTGCCCATCCACGCGTTAGACGCCGAGCGCCTCCAGAACGAGGCCGCTGGCGCTGGCCTTGGCACGAGACTTGATCTCGGCGATGCGGGCGCTGACGGCTTGGCCGTCCGAAAACACAAAACCTTCCGGCAATCCGAGAACGGCGATCGAACAGCGCATCAGCGGAAAATCCTTGGCCGTGCCATCGCGGCCATGACCGCTGATACGCCCCTCTGCCTGATGCTCCGGTAGATAGAGCTGGCGGACATCGGAGGCGAAATCGTCGAGTAGACGGTGAAGAACGACCTGCAGCTCATCGACGGTGCAACCGCTGATGCCGACGAAGAAATCGTCGCCGCCGACATGGCCGAGGAACTTTTCTTCGCCAATGAAATGCCGCCGCAGCAGGGCGGCGAAAAGCGAAATCGCCAGATCGCCCTTCTGAAAACCGTAGGTATCGTTGAACGGCTTGAAATCGTCAAAGTCGCAATAGCAGAAATAGCGCGGCTGATCGCCGTCGAGGATCGCGTCCTGAACGTAATCGCGGATGGCGCGATTGCCGGGCAATCCGGTCAGGGGGTTCTGCTCCTGCGCCGTCTTCAACTGCTTCTCGTTGATGATCTTCAACAGCGACGATGCCGACGGTAATCCTGCAGAGCGCATATTCTCGGTCAGGATCACACAATCGCTGCCGTCCATGCCGGCGAAAATCTTCAGCATCTCGTCGGCCGGCGTATCGAGATCGGCGATCGGCGCCGGGCTTGCGAAATGCGAGATGCGGCGCTGGTAGAGCCGGTTCTTCAGCAGGTCGCGGCCGAAGGGATGATAGATCATCTCCTTGACGTGATATTCGTGCAGGATGCCGCGCGGTTCGCCGTTGGCGTTGAGCACCGGAAAGAACGCCTGACGGGGATTAAGCCGGAACAGATCGAACACGGATTCGAGTTCGTCGCTTTCGCGCACCGCCGGCAGCTGTTCGATCTGCTTGCGGATCAGAATGCTGTCGAGCGTCGCCGACGAGCGGTGACCGCCGCCATTCAAGGCCAAATGCGGATAGGCAGGCTGCAATTCGCTCAGGTGCGTCGTCGGCCGGGCGATGAAATAGCCCTGTACGAGGTCGCAGCCGAGATCGCGACAGGTCTGGAACTCCGCCTCGGTCTCGACGCCTTCGGCGATGACCCGGGTGCCGAGCACATGGGCGGTGTTGACGGTGTGGCGCACCAGGTGGCGCTTGCGCGCATCGGCGTCGATGCCGGAAATGAAATGCCGGTCGATCTTCACGTAATCGACGGGCTGATCGCAGAGCAGCTTGAGGCCATTGAAGCCGGCGCCGAAATCATCGATGGCCAGCTTGAATCCGGCCAGCCGCAGTTCGCGCACGAGCGCCGAGAAATCCGGCATCTTGCCGCTGTCGAAACGTTCGGACAGCTCGAAGCATAAGGACGACGGCGCGATGTTGGCGCGCTTCAGGTGATTGACGAGGCGCTCGACGATCGCGTTTTCGCCGCCGACCAGGCGGGAATCGAAATTCAGGAACAGCGTGCGGGTGGAAAATTCCGGCAATGTCGCGAAGCCTGCGACGGCACGACTGTTGACCATATGCTCGAGCGCCAGCAACTGGCCGGCCTCTTCCGCCTTGTCGAGCAATTCCAAGGGCGAGGCAAAGCCCAGCTTTTGAAAGCCGCGCATCAGTGACTCGTAGCCGAACACGGCACCGGTTGCCGCTTCGACGATCGGCTGGAATGCGCTTTCGATCACAAGCTTTGCAAGCGTTACGATCTGGTCGTCGCCGAACCGGCGAAGCGAGAGAATTTCGGCGGGGGCGGCGGACATGCCGGGCTCCAGAAGATTGAGAACGGACGATCGGACGGCCGCAGGATGGCGACCAACAGTCAACGAAGTCTTTCCCCAATATGAAGCTTTGATGAAAGCTATATGACAGCTCCGCCCACGCTGATCATTATCGAACTTTCTAATAAAATCAGTAGTTTCATCGAATTTTCCCGAACTGCGGAAAATTGGTCGCAACAGGTTCAGGTGATGCGATAACGAGTGCATGCCACGACCGAGAAAGATCGCGGCAAGCGCAAACATCGTGGTCCAGAGCAGTCACACTGCAAGCAGGATCAGTGCCATGCCGGACAGGGGCACCTGTAGCGCTACACCCGAGATGGCGATCAGCGCTGGGATGAGCGTCGTTACACGGGCGGCCCGCACGGTCGCCTTCCCAATACGCCAGCCAACAGGCACGCTCTGCTTACAATCCCACCCGAACACGGCAAAGGCGAGCGAGCCGTGCGCTAGCCTTTTGCCAACACCCCGAAGGCGATCAGCGACAGACCCTGCATCACCAGATCGACCGCCAGGAACAGGCCGAGGATCCAGAGGCTGTTGACCGGCCAGCCGGCGGCAATGATCAGACCGGCGGCGAGCGTGACCAGACCGCCGAGCGCGACCCATCCCCAGCCCTGGATCGGCCGCAGCTTGAAGCTGACCCAGATCCGGAAGCAACCGGCGACGACGAGTGCGATGGCCATCAGGAAAGTGAGGACGGAGGAGGCCAGCACCGGGTTGATGAAGGCAAAGAGCCCGGCAATGGCGTAGCAGGCGCCGCTCAGCACCCAATAGAGCACGCTGTTCCAACCCTTGACCTGAAAGGCATGGGCGAGATTGAACAGGCCGCCGACGAGCATGATCAGCCCGACATAATAGACCGAGGCCACCGTCGCCATCAGCAGATTGCCGAAGGCAAGGCCGCCACACATGATCAACAGCACGCCGAGCGCGACGAACCATCCCCATTTGCCGGCAACCGCCGCCTTGCCAGCCGGATCGAATGCATGGGTCATTTCAACCTCCAGTCCTTCTGATATCCAGAACTCTACCATCGGATTGAGCCGGATTTCTCCGAAAAAAGAAAGAGAAAACATCGCAAATTTTTATTGATTGATGAGTCAATCAAAAATAAACTGACCATCATCGAGGGAGAGACGGATGCCCAAGGTCGGGATGGAGCCTGTGCGCCGCAAGGCGCTGGTGGATGCGGCGCTGCGCGTGATCGGCGATCAGGGCACGCTCGCCGTCACCATGTCCGACATCGCCCGCCGTGCCGGTGTCTCCCCTTCCCTTGCCCATCACTATTTCGGCAGCAAGGAGCAATTGCTGATCGAGACCGTGCGCAGTCTTCTAAGGCAACTGCGCGACGATACGGTGACGGCGCTGAGTGCAGCGATTACACCGCGTGAGAAACTGAGCGCGTTGATCCGCGTTTCGTTCCAGGCAAGCCAGTTTGCGCCCGACACCATCGCCGCTTGGCTCGCCTTCTATTCCGAGGCGCAGCGCTCGGAAGACGTCCGCCGGTTCCTCGTCGTCTACGCCCGGCGGTTGCGCTCCAACCTGATGGCGAGCCTCAAGGCGCTTTGTCCCGTCGATGACGCGGAACGCATCGCGGAAGGCGCAGCTGCGATGATCGACGGGCTCTACATCCGCCAGAGTCTGCGCTCTGCGCCGATCGGCATCGAAGCCTCGATCGCGCTGACGGAAGACTACGTCACCTCGCTTCTCGACCAGCTCCACCGCCAAGGACGGGCCATATGACCGCCAGACCTAATATCCTGATCATTATGGTCGACCAGCTGAACGGAAAATTCTTTCCCGACGGTCCGGCGGAATTCCTGCATGCGCCGAACCTGAAGAGCCTCGCCGCCCGCTCCGCCCGCTTTCGCAACAACTACACCTCGTCGCCGCTTTGCGCGCCTGCCCGCGCCTCGTTCATGGCAGGCCAGCTGCCGAGCCGCACCCGGGTCTATGACAACGCCGCCGAATACCAGTCCTCGATCCCGACCTACGCACATCACCTGCGCCGCGCCGGCTACTACACGGCACTGTCCGGCAAGATGCATTTCGTCGGGCCTGATCAATTGCATGGTTTCGAGGAGCGGCTGACGACCGATATCTATCCCGCCGATTTCGGCTGGACGCCGGATTATCGCAAGCCGGGCGAGCGCATCGACTGGTGGTATCACAATCTCGGCTCCGTCACCGGCGCCGGCGCCGCCGAGATCACCAACCAGATGGAGTATGACGACGAGGTCGCCTTTCTCGCCAACCAGAAGCTCTACCAGCTGTCGCGCGAAAACGACGACGCGGGCCGCCGCCCCTGGTGCCTGACCGTCTCCTTCACCCACCCGCACGACCCCTATGTCGCACGAAAGAAATTCTGGGATCTCTACGAGGATTGCGAGCATCTTCTGCCAGAGGTCGGCATGCTGCCGGAGGAGGACCAGGATCCGCACTCGAAGCGGATCATGCATTCCTGCGACTACGTCAATTTCGACTTGACCGAGGACAATATCCGCCGCTCGCGCCGCGCCTATTTCGCCAATATTTCCTATCTCGACCAAAAGGTCGGCGAACTTGTCGACACGCTGACGCGCACCCGGATGCTCGACAACACTCTGATCCTGTTCTGCTCCGACCATGGCGACATGCTGGGCGAGCGCGGCCTGTGGTTCAAGATGAACTTCTTCGAAGGCTCGGCGCGCGTGCCCCTGATGGCGGCCGGACCCGCCGTTGCGCCCGGCCTGCACCTGACGCCGACGTCGAACCTCGACGTAACCCCGACGCTTTGCGACCTCGCCGGCATCTCGATGGACGAGGTGAAGCCCTGGACTGATGGCATCAGCCTCGTGCCTGTCATCAATGGCGAGGAGCGCACCGAGCCGGTGCTCATGGAGTATGCTGCGGAAGCGTCCCACGCGCCGCTGGTCGCCATTCGCAAGGGCAAATGGAAATATATCCACTGCGCGCTCGACCCGGATCAGCTCTATGATCTCGAAGCCGATCCGCTGGAGCTGAAGAACCTCGCGGCAAACCCGGAGACACCGGTGCAGGCGGCAACGCTGAATGCGTTTCGCGACATGTGCGCCGCCCACTGGGACATGGAGGCCTTCGATGGCGCCGTGCGCGAGAGCCAGGCCCGGCGCTGGGTGGTCTACGAGGCACTGAGGAACGGCGCCTATTATCCGTGGGACCATCAGCCGCTGCAAAAAGCATCCGAGCGCTACATGCGCAACCACATGAACCTCGACAATCTCGAGGAATCCAAACGCTATCCGCGGGGAGAATGACATGAGAGCCCAACCGCAAGCCTCGCACTTCATCGATGGCGAGTATGTCGAGGACATTGCCGGCACCGTCTTCGAGAGCATCTATCCCGCAACCGGCGAGGTGATCGCCCGGCTGCATGCGGCAACGCCCGCGATCGTCGAAAAGGCGATTGCCGCTGCCAAGCGCGCGCAACCGGAATGGGCGGCCATGAGCCCGACTGCCCGCGGCCGCATCTTGAAGCGCGCCGCCGAGATCATGCGCGAGCGCAACCGCGAGCTTTCCGAGCTCGAAACGCTCGACACCGGCAAGCCGATCCAGGAGACGATCGTCGCCGACCCGACATCGGGCGCCGACTCGTTCGAATTCTTCGGCGGCGTCATCGCCACAGCGCTCAACGGCGACTACATTCCGCTCGGCGGCGATTTCGCCTATACCAAGCGTGTGCCGCTCGGCGTCTGCGTCGGCATCGGCGCCTGGAATTATCCGCAGCAGATCGCCTGCTGGAAGGGTGCGCCGGCGCTTGCCGCCGGCAACGCCATGGTCTTCAAGCCATCGGAGAATACCCCACTCGGCGCCCTCAAGATCGCCGAGATCCTGATCGAGGCGGGCCTTCCCAAGGGCCTCTACAACGTCATCCAGGGCGATCGGACGACCGGTCCGCTGCTCGTCAACCACCCCGATGTCGCCAAGGTATCGCTCACCGGCTCGGTGCCGACGGGCCGCAAGGTGTATGAGGCGGCAGCTGCCGGTCTTCGCCACGTAACGATGGAGCTCGGCGGCAAGTCGCCGCTGATCGTCTTCGACGATGCCGATCTCGAAAGCGCCATCGGCGGCGCCATGCTCGGCAACTTCTATTCCACCGGCCAGGTCTGCTCGAACGGCACCCGCGTCTTCGTCCAGAAGGGCATCAAGGATGCGTTCCTCGATCGCCTCAAGGCGCGCACTGAAGCGATCGTCATCGGCGACCCGATGGACGAAGCCACCCAGCTCGGGCCGATGGTGTCGGGCGCGCAACGCGACAAGGTCTTCTCCTATATCGAAAAGGGCAAAGCCGAGGGCGCGCGTCTGGTCACCGGCGGCGGCATTCCGAATGCGGTCAGTGCCGACGGCACCTATATCCAGCCGACCGTCTTTGCCGACGTCACCGACGACATGACCATCGCGCGCGAAGAGATCTTCGGCCCTGTGATGTGCGTTCTCGACTTCGAAAGCGAGGCTGATGTCGTCGCGCGCGCCAATGCCACCGAATTCGGCCTGTCGGCCGGCGTCTTCACCGCCGACATCACCCGCGCCCACCGCGTCGTCGACCAACTCGAAGCCGGCACGCTCTGGATCAACACCTACAATCTCTGCCCGGTCGAGATCCCCTTCGGCGGCTCCAAGCAATCCGGTTTCGGGCGCGAGAATTCCGTGGCGGCGCTCAACCATTACAGCGAGTTGAAGACCGTCTACGTCGGCATGAGCCCGGTGCAGGCGCCGTATTGAGGTTCAAGCGGCCTTCCTCGGGACGCATCTGATTCGCTCCCTCATCCTCGGGTGAGCGAAGCGAGTTCCGGGGATCCAGCAGCGCCACGTCGGTGGCGCGAAAGACTCCCTCAAGCGACAGACGTCGCTTGGCTGGATTCCTGTGACAAGCACAGGAATGAGGGGACAGAGGTAGAGGCACGGTACCGGCCGGTTTAGAGACGCAGAAGAAAGAGCACGATCATGCAGGCAGACTACATCATCATCGGCTCCGGCTCGGCCGGTTCGGCGCTCGCCTACCGCCTCTCGCAGGACGGCAAGCATTCCGTAATCGTGCTCGAATATGGCGGTTCGGACATCGGGCCGTTCATCCAGATGCCGGCAGCACTTGCCTGGCCGATGAGCATGGACCGCTACAACTGGGGCTATCATTCCGAACCCGAGCCGAACCTCAACAACCGGCGCATCACCGCGCCGCGCGGCAAGGTCATCGGCGGCTCCTCCTCGATCAACGGCCTTGTCTACGTGCGCGGCCATGCCGAGGATTTCAATCGCTGGGAGGACCTGGGCGCACGTGGCTGGGCCTATGCCGACGTGCTTCCCTACTTCAAGCGCATGGAGCATTCGCACGGAGGCGAGGTCGGCTGGCGCGGGACCGACGGGCCGTTGCACGTCAAGCGCGGGCCGGTGACCAACCCACTGTTCCATGCCTTCATTGAAGCGGGCGAGCAGGCGGGCTTCGAGCTTACCAACGACTACAACGGCTCCAAGCAGGAAGGCTTCGGCCTGATGGAGCAGACCGTCTGGCAGGGGCGCCGCTGGTCCGCCGCCAACGCCTATCTCCGCCCGGCTCTGAAGCGGCCCAACGTTTCGCTCATGCGCTGTTTTGCCCGCAAGGTGGTGATCGAGAACCGCCGGGCGACCGGCGTCGAGATCGAGCGCGGCGGCAAGATCGAGATCGTCAAGGCGAACCGCGAGGTGATCGTCTCCGCCTCCTCCTTCAACTCGCCGAAGCTGCTGATGCTGTCCGGCATCGGCCCGGCACAGCACCTGAAGGACATGGGCATAGAGGTCAAGGTCGATCGACCCGGTGTCGGCGCCAACCTTCAGGACCATATGGAGTTCTATTTCCAGCAGGTCTCGACCAAACCGGTCTCGCTCTATTCCTGGCTGCCGTGGTTCTGGCAGGGGGTCGCCGGAGCACAATGGTTGCTCTCCAAAGGTGGGCTCGGCGCCTCCAACCAATTCGAGGCCTGCGCCTTCCTGCGTTCGGCGCCGGGCGTCAAGCAGCCCGATATCCAGTATCACTTCCTGCCGGTCGCGATCAGCTATGACGGCAAGGCGGCGGCCAAGAGCCACGGCTTCCAGGTGCATGTGGGCTACAACCTGTCGAAGTCGCGCGGCAACGTCACCCTGCGATCCTCCGATCCGATGGCCGACCCGGTGATCCGCTTCAACTATATGAGCCACCCGGAGGATTGGGAGAAGTTCCGCCACTGCGTGCGCCTCACCCGCGAGATCTTCGGCCAGCGGGCCTTCGACCAGTATCGCGGGCCGGAGATCCAGCCGGGCGAGAAGGTGCAGACGGACGATGAGATCGACGCCTTCCTGCGCGAACACCTGGAAAGCGCCTACCACCCCTGCGGCACCTGCCGGATGGGTGCCAAGGACGACCCAATGGCCGTGGTCGACCCGGAGACGCGGGTGATCGGCGTCGATGGTTTGCGCGTCGCGGACTCCTCGATCTTCCCGCACGTGACCTATGGCAATCTCAACAGCCCCTCGATCATGACCGGCGAAAAGGCAGCCGACCATATCCTCGGCAAGCAACCGCTTGCCCGGTCCAATCAGGAGCCCTGGATCAATCCGCGCTGGGCCGTCAGCGACAGATAGGATCGCCTGCGCCACGAGGCACGTTTTCCCCGGCATTCGACTGCCGCAACGTCTGCGGCATGTCACATTCATTGACGCTATCTCGTCCTGTCTTCTCAAGTGCCCGAGATGAAGGAGACGAACATGACAGCGAAGCTCGATCCGCTTGTCGCAACCGCTGCGGCAATGCCATCATGGCTCCGCCTGCGCGCTGGCCATTGCTTGACCGCCTGCACCGCACGGCAGTGGGGGATGTGATGACCGAGATGACCGACGAAGACGTCAAAACGAGCTTCGACCCGCTGCGTCCGCGACTGATCCGCATTGCCTATCGGATGCTGGGTTCGGTCAGCGAGGCCGAGGACATCGTCCAGGAGGCATTCCTGCGCTGGCTGGACACCGACCGTGTGACCGTCAAGGAACCATCGGCGTTTCTGCGCCGGATCGTGACGCGCCTTTGCCTCGATCAGTTGAAGTCGGCACGACGGCGGCGCGAAACCTATCTCGGGCCGTGGCTGCCGGAACCGATCGTCGAGGAGAGCGACGACCTCGACGACATCACCCTGCCGCTGATGATGGCGCTGGAGCGTCTGTCGCCGCTCGAACGGGCTGCCTTCCTGCTGCACGATGTCTTCGGCGTCAGCTTCGATGAAATTGGCGAGACGATCGGCCGCAAGCCGGCGGCCTGCCGCCAGCTCGCCAGCCGCGCCCGCGTCAATATCCGCAATGCCCGACGCCGCTTTGCGATGCCACGGGAACAGGGCCTGGAAATCGCCTCCGCCTTCTTCGCGGCGTCGCGTGGCGGCGACATGCAGCAGCTTCGTTCGCTGCTTGCGACCGAGGCGATCGTCTATGCCGATGGTGGCGGTAAGACGGTGGCACCAAGACGGCCGATCGTCGGCCTAGACAAGGTGATGAAGCTGCACGCCTCGCTGGCGCTGATCTTTGCCCAGACGATGTCGCGGCTGGTGCGTTACGATTTCATCAATGGGCTGCCCGGTTTCATCACCATCGAAGACGGAGAGATCCTGCAGACCACTGCCCTTGAGATCGAGCAGGATCGGATCACCGCCATCTACGTCACCCGCAATCCGGAGAAGCTCAAACATCTCCCGGAAACACTGCGACATTTCGGTGGCCATGCCGTTCACTGAACGGCGGGTGGCCGCGCCCTAAAAATCGTTGGAGCCGACAGCTCCGTCAACCGACCCTGACCAACGCTTCAGCAAACCTGGCACGCGCCGACGGCGCGCGCCTTCGCTCGCGCGACAAATCCACCACCAAAACCAAAGGAGACCGAACCATGAGCAACATATGCATCGCCGTCATCTACCACAGCGGCTACGGACACACGGCACGGCAGGCTGACGCTGTCAAAACCGGTATCGAGCGGGTCGACGGCGCGCAGTGCCTGCTCTTGACCGTTGAAGACACACCGGCGCGCTGGAGCGATCTGCTCTCGGCCGAGGCGATCATCTTCGGCACGCCAACCTATGTCGGAGGCCCGTCGGCCGCGTTCAAGTCTTTTCAGGAAGCGAGTTCCAACGCTGTAATGGCCAAAGGCTATCTCTGGAAAGACAAGATCGCCGCCGGCTTCACCAATTCGGGAACCGCTTCCGGCGACAAGCTCGCGACGCTGATGCAGCTCGCACTCTTTGCTGCCCAGCACGGCATGCACTGGATCAACCTCGATCTGCCGCCTTCCAACCACTCGACCACCGGATCACCTGATGATCTCAACCGGTTGGGCTTTTGGCTGGGCGCCGGCGCCCAGTCGAATGTCGACCAGGGGGCCGATCTCGCGCCGCCGGCATCCGATCTCGCCACAGCACGGCATCTCGGCCAACGCGTCGCCGAGGCCACGTTGCAGTTCGTGCGTGGCAGAACGGTCGAGCGGGAGCCGGTCGTCCCCGCGTGGAGAACGGCAAACGAGCGATAGGATCGGCGTCAGAGAAAGCCGATCCAGCGCCCAGCCAGAAGTGCTGCCGGCCACACCGTCAGCGAGACGGCTGCGGATACGCGAAGACGCCATGAGACCGGGCCGCCATTTACGGCGGCCCGCCAGGCGCCGCCAAGATGCACAGTCATAGCATTGGCGGCGCCAACCCCGAGCAGACCGATCTTTGCGAGGAAGGCAGCATTCGCGGCATAAGCCGCCGGCCGAACGCTAAAGAGGCAGAAACCGGTCACGATCGCCAGACCCAGACCGACCGCGGCAGCGCGCGACAGAAACGGCCCGAGCCCTTCCAGCGAAGTGTTCCCGAAGAAACCGAGCAGTCGCAGGTCCAGAGGCACGATCGCGCCGATCAAAAGCGCGATCGCCAAGATATGGGCCGCGTTGACGACGAGATAGAGGATCGCGGATCGACGCATCGCTGACGCCAGCGGCCAGGCGGCAATCCAATCGAGCAGTTCCGCCGCGCTCATCCACCGGTCCGGATGCGGTCCGGATAGATGTCGAAGCTCTTGCCGGCAACGGTGACGCGGACTGCCTTCAGGCGCTTCTCGTTCGGATCGAGCGAGCGATTGCCCAGAACCACGATCTGATCGCCGACTTTGGCGACACCTTCGACGAAGCCGGACCGTTCCGTCTGTCTGGGATTGCCCAGTTCGACGCGCCAGAGCCCGTCCTTTTCAGTCTCGACCTGAAGCGTCGGATGTGGCGGCGCCATCGAGATTTCACGGATCGTGCCGGCAAGTTCGATCTGGTCCGCCTCTGCCCAGGACCAGCCGTGATGAGCGTAGGCGCCAGTGACCAGAAGCAACGTCACGATGCTTCCGGCGAGAACGCGGCCAGGAAAGGACCTCATCATCTCCCACTCCTCAATTTGCCTCGGAACCCGCAAGATTGAACCTGAAGCGACGGATGGGAAAGCATCTGCCGTTCAACATATCTTGAGCGGTCCGGCCTTGAGGCAAGCGCTACGTCGTCGTTGCTAGGCCCGCGCATCCGTGCTCGGCCGCCGACTTGCGGCTGCTTTTCGCAATCCGGAAGCCGAGCAGGAGAAGGCCTGAGTAGAGTTCTGACCGGCACCGTTGACCGATCGCCCGTTGAAGCGCGGACCGAAGGGGCCGCGCTTCTTCATGTAACGGCCGGGCCAAGGACGCGAAAGGAAGTATAAAGTCTAGTAAATTACTAGCTTATCTTGCGTTTTTCGCTGCTTTTCGATCTGAGAGGCAGATTTGCTCCAAACGCCCAGCATTAGAAACCGCTATTTCTGTCCCTCGCCACACCCGGCTGCGATATTCCTGACAAGTTGGAACAGGACGCAGCCATGACCACGTCACCCCTCGACGCCACCGCGAAAGCTCTGAACCAAGCGCTTGAAGTCCTGGATCTCGCAGGACGTCTCGCGCTCGTTGCCGGCCTTGAAGGCCGTGCCGTCTTTACCACGTCGCTCGGTATCGAAGATCAGGTGATCACGGCCGTCATCGGCGAGAACCAGCTGGCGGTCGATGTCGCCACGCTGCAGACCGGCCGCCTCTTCAACGAGACGGTGGCGCTGATCGACAAGACCGAAGAGACCTATGGCATCCTGATCAAGCGTTTTCATCCGGAAAAGGCAGACGTCGACGCCTATGCCGCGCAATATGGTGCCAACGGCTTTTATGACAGCGTCGAAGCCAGGCATGCCTGTTGTGACGCGCGCAAGCTGAAGCCGCTTGCACGCGCACTCGAAGGCGCCAGCTACTGGGTGACGGGGCTTCGCCGCGGCCAGTCCGGCAACCGGGCAGCGACACCCTTTGCCGAAGCGGATGCTGAGCGCGGCCTCATCAAGATCAATCCGCTCGCCGACTGGGACATCGAAACCATCCGCAGTTACGTCACTGCCAACGCCGTTCCTGTGAACCCGCTGCATGCCCGCGGTTATCCCTCGATCGGCTGCGAACCCTGCACCCGCGCCATCAAGCCGGGCGAGCCCGAACGGGCCGGCCGCTGGTGGTGGGAAAACGACGAGAAGCGCGAATGCGGGCTTCACGTCCCAGAGACCGCCAGTTCCATCATCCCGACTTCGAGCAGCGCCGCCTGAGGGCTGGCGCGCTCCTCCCAAGACAAAGATCCTCCCGGAGACTGAAATGCCTCTTACCCATCCGGAAACGGAACTGCACAATCCGCAGAGCACCAAGCCGCCGCTTGACCCGCATTTGAAGGCGCTCGAAAACGAAGCGATCCACATCTTCCGCGAAGTGGCCGCCGAGTTTGAACGCCCTGTCATGCTCTACTCGATCGGCAAGGATTCCTCGGTGCTGCTGCACCTGGCGCGCAAGGCCTTCTATCCCGGCCGCGTTCCCTTTCCGCTGCTGCACGTCAACACCGGCTGGAAGTTTGCCGAGATGATCACGTTTCGCGACGAGATCGTGAAGCGCTACGACCTCGACCTGATCGAGCACGTTAATCCGCGCGGCGCTCAGGAGAACGTCACGCCGTTCAGCCACGGTTCGGCGCTCTACACCGACATCATGAAGACCGAGGCGCTGCGCCAGGCGCTCGACGCCGGCCAGTATGACGCCGCTTTCGGCGGCGCGCGCCGCGACGAAGAGGCCTCGCGCGCCAAGGAGCGCATCTACTCCTTCCGCACCCCAGACCACCGCTGGGATCCACGCAACCAGCGTCCCGAGCTTTGGAACGTCTATAACGGCATGGTGCGCAAGGGCGAGAGCGTGCGCGCCTTCCCGCTGTCGAACTGGACCGAGGTCGACATCTGGCGCTACATCCAGGCCGAAGACATTCCGATCGTGCCGCTTTATTTCGCCAAGAAACGGCCGGTCGTCGAACGCGACGGCATGATGATCCTTGCCGAAGACCCGCGTCTCGAACTGCTGCCGGGTGAGGCCAAGCGCGAGGAAGTGATCCGCTTCCGTACGCTCGGATGCTTCCCGCTGACCGGCGCCATCCGCTCCGACGCCACGTCGCTCGACGACATCATCTCCGAACTTGAAACCGCGACCGTATCCGAACGCCAGGGCCGCGCCATCGACCGTGACCAATCCGGTTCGATGGAAAAGAAAAAACGCGAAGGATATTTCTGATGACCGCACCAGCAACCGCGAATGCCGTTCAGGAAGACGCAGCCGCTCACGTTCTGGCGTTTCCGGCGTCCGAATCGGTCCGCGCAACGCGCGACAGCCGCCCCCTTCGCCTCATCACCTGCGGCTCGGTCGACGACGGGAAATCGACGCTGATCGGTCGACTGCTTTGGGATACCAAGGCGGTCAAGGAAGATCAGGCGGCGACGCTGCGGCGTGATTCCAACGGCAAGCAGAACGATCTCGGCCTGCCGGACTTCGCGCTCCTGCTCGACGGCCTGCAGGCCGAGCGCGAACAGGGCATCACCATCGACGTCGCCTATCGGTATTTCTCCACCGACAAGCGCTCCTTCATCGTCGCCGACACACCCGGCCATGAGCAATATACCCGCAACATGGCAACCGGCGCGTCGACGGCCGACCTCGCGGTGTTGCTGGTCGACGCCCGCGTCGGCCTGCTCGAGCAGACTCGGCGGCACGCGACGATCGCGACCCTGATGGGCATCAAGCAGTTCGTTCTGGCGGTCAACAAGATCGACCTGACGGACTATGACCGCGCCCGGTTCGACCAGATCAGCCACGAGTTTCGTGAGCTGGCGCTATCGCTCGGCGTGCGCCAGGTCACGGCAATTCCGCTTTCGGCACTGAAGGGCGAGAACGTCGTTTACGACGGCCGCGCTTCGATGCCCTGGTACGATGGCCCGACACTGGTCGAAGTGCTTGAACTGGCGACGACACGCTCCTCCCAGACCGTCGGCTTCCGCCTGCCGGTGCAGCGCGTCTCGCGCCCGGGCGAAAGCTTCCGCGGCTACCAGGGAACGGTTGCCGGCGGCGCGGTCAAGCCCGGCGACAGCGTCGTGATCCTGCCCTCGGGCATGGTTGCCAACGTCACCAAGATCGTCACCTTCGACCTCGTGCGCAACGCTGCGGTCGCCGGCGATGCCATCACCCTGGTGCTCGACCGCCAGGTCGACGTTTCGCGCGGCGACATGATCGTCGCCATCGACAGCCAGCCGCTGACGGGCCTTGCCTTCGACGCCCAGATCGTTGCGCTGCAGCCTGATGGCATCCAGCCGGGCAAGCGCTACTGGCTGAAAAGCGGCAGCCGCCGCCAGCGTGTGCAGGTGCAGCCGGCAAGCCAGCTGGACCTGAAGACGGGCAAGTGGGAGCACGCAGACCAGTTGCCGATGAACGCCATCGGCAAGGTTCACCTTGCCTTCGACGAACAGGCGATCTTCGACCCTTATGAGCAGAATCGGACGACCGGCGCCTTCATCCTGATCGATCCCGACACCAACAACACGGTGGCCGGCGGCATGATCACGGCCAAGCGCTCGGCGCTCGGCGGCATCCATACGGAAGACGCCCGCGTGATCCTGTCGCTGCCCGCCGATCTCGCCGACCAGCTGATGGCAACCGAGCTGTTTGCGGGTCGTCGCGAGGATGCAGAAGTGCGTCGCGTCAGCGCTGGCCGCGCGAGCGAGATCATCGACACGATCGACGGCTGATCGCCACTCCCCAAAGATCAGAAAGGGCCCACGAGGGCCCTTTTTCCGTTTCTGCTGATCTATTTTTGATGCCTCGCCAGATTGCTCCTACCGCCTCTTCCCGAAACGACCTGCCGCACTACTTCCAAAGAACCGGGAAGGAGGAGCAGCCATGATGCTGGACCATGAACGGGAGGACGTGCCGCGCCGAAGCTTTCTTGGGCGGGCCGTGACGATCGAGGCCTTTGCGCGAAAGTACCGGTTGGACGCTGAGGAAACAAAACGGCTTCAGAGCCAGTTTGGTCCGACGGCCGGTGAGATCGAGTTATTGCAGGCCGCGCGGCGCAACGGAATGCCTGAGGAGTAGCGTTTCGCGCCGCGCCGGATTGCCTTTAAATTACGACCGCTGCTCGATGCTCGGAAGCACCATCGTCAGCGGCGCGGGATCTGTGTGCTGCCAAAGCTGGTATCCGACGACGCTGCCGAGGATGGCAGACCATATGGCGATCTCGCGGAATGTGAATATCGGTTCCTTCAACATCTGAGCCTCACTGGGAGAACGATTGTTGAAGATAATATCGCGCTTATTGTTCACCCTGATAAGACGCCATTCGATGAACAGGCCGTTTCCAATTGAACAATAACGTGACCCGACGTAGGCGGGTGCGGCGTTGGAGACTGCCCCTCACCCGCAGCTTCTGCCACCGCTAGAACGATCGGAAAATGGCCGCACGCGTGACGCCCAAGATGCGATCGTCCCAAAATGGGACACTTGTCGACATTGCTTCACCTTGATTGGCGGTCGCGAATTACTTGGGTTCAAATTCACCGGGGCATTTGTAATTTGGCGCGTCGATCATGATGATCGATAGGGCTGTTTCACCGTTTCCAAACGCCGTGGGACAGTCCGCCTGGCTATGCACCTTGCAGGCTTTGGCCGTGCAACAAGAAAGGGCCCTTGCGAGCCCTCTCCTGTCATTCGAAGCTGCTGCATGTTTCCTTAAATCCTATTCGATTTAACGATAAAAACATGCAGCCATTCAAAGTGCTACAGCGACCTTTGCGCGTCTAATAAGACGCGCGGCGCTGTAGTTCCCGATCAGCGTGTGATGACCACGGGCTCGACGTTTTCGTCTTCCGTGCGGCTTGCGAAGTAGTTGGCAAGCAGCGCGCCGGAAATGTTGTGCCAGACGCTGAAGATCGCGCTCGGCACGGCAGCCACGGGCGAGAAATAGGCATTGGCCAGAGCCGCGCCGAGACCGCTGTTCTGCATGCCGACCTCGATGGCGATCGCCTTGCGCTTGGCAAGTGACAGGCCGGCGGCCTTGGCGGCGAAGAAGCCGAGCAGATAGCCGAGGCCATTGTGCAGAACGACGACCGCGAAGATCAGCAGGCCGGAGCTGGCGATAGCGCCCTTGCTGGCGCCGACGACGGCGGCAACGATCAACACGATGCCCGCAACGCTGACCAGCGGCAATGCCGGCACCGCGGCCTTGACCAGGCCCGGCAGCAGCTTCTGCAAAAGAAAGCCCAACGCCAGCGGCACCAGCACGACCTTGACGATGCTCATGAACATCGCCATCGCATCAACCGGCAGATACTGGCTGGCAAAGGTCCAGACGAGAAACGGCGTGACGACCGGGGCCAGAAGCGTGGTGACGCTAGTGCAGGCCACCGACAGCGCGACATCGCCCTTCGAGAGGTATGTCATGACGTTGCTCGAGGTGCCGCCCGGGCAGCAGCCGACGAGAATGACACCGGCGGCCACTTCCGGCGACATCGGGATGATGGCCGTCAGCAACACGGCCAGCAAGGGCATGATCAGAAACTGTGAGATGACGCCGATGCCGACCTCGAACGGGCGCTTGGCGACTTCCTTGAAATCGTCGAGCGAAATGGTGAGGCCCATGCCGAACATGATAATGCCAAGCAGCGTAACGATATAGGGCGTGATCTGCTTGAAAATATCCGGGAAGACAAAGCCGAGAACGGCGAAGAGAATGACCCAGAGCGCGAATGTGCGCCCGACGAACGCGGAAAACGATGCGACAGCCTTCAAAATTTTACTCCTTGGCGTGATGAGGGCTGTCTAGGCGCCACAACCGGCGGCTTCAACACGCTTCGAACAAAAAACCGTCAGATATCGCAACTTTGTTTCTATCACGTCACGATAGCCGACATAAACCAGACGTCTATGGACATGGACCGCGTCATGCGGATATCAGGCATTGCCCACGCGGCGGCGCGCAGGATCTCAAGGAGACGAAGATGACCACGGATAAAAAACCGGAGACGACCGTGACCGTCGAGAAGCGCATGAACGGCAAATGGTGCTTCGTCGTCAAGTATCGCGGCGTCACCCATCCGGCTCAGGGCAACTTCTCCTCGATGCTGCAAGCGCAGGCAATCGGCCAATCCGTGCTGAAGGCTTTGGAAAAACAACGCTGAAGACGCGGGGGCCGTCGTGCCCCCCACCCAGCGGCACAGTTCGCTTCCAGCTTGTACTTGATCGCGCCACGGCAGCGAGCCCCGCATGGCTGTGCGGCCGTCATCCCGACTGGTGTTTGGCCGCACCGCGCAAACGAACGGCCAGCAGCCGCCTGCGACTACTCCGTCGCCGAGCGAACGATGTTGCAGAGACCGTCGCGCACGATGTCCTTGGAGGTCACCTGTCCGGCCTGGATGTCGAAGATGGCATCGACGCGCGTGCCGGCACCGCGCTTGCGAGCAACGACCCGCAGCGTCTGGATGCGTCCTGAACCGGTCGTTTCCTGGAATGCGTCGACAGTGCCGAGCGACTTGTTGACCTTGATGCCCGAGAACCCTTCGGCGGCAACGCCCTGGGCAAGCCGCTGCAAGGCCGTGTCGGGTTTCAGCTTGGAAAATTCCTGCCAGGTCTTGTAGCTGATGGCCGTCACCAGCGGCACACCGGATACCTTGAAGTTTTTCTCGCAGCTCTGCGCCTGCGCCAGTCCGTGGCTCGCCAGAACCAGCGCCGATGCGACTATTATCCGCCTAAACAACATTCCCTATCCTCTCGACAACGACAATGTAGTTGCCGAGACTACAACCCTTAGTTATCGACCAACAAGTCGAACATCCACCAATGCACCGTTATTCGACGAACGGCGCGTTCACGCCTGCGAAACGCGCACCAGAGGGAATCACGCGCCGCAATAGAACTTCGAGGAGATGTCGAACACGGAGGAGAATGGATAAGCGGCCAGCGCCAAATTAAGGCGGGCCAATCCGTATGCGGAGACGAACTTCACAAGCCCACGACTTGCGTTACCCTGAAGGCGCCCGCAATCGGTCCGCACTCAAAAACGGGCCGAACAGAAAACGAATTAAGGGATTGATTTAGCTGGTCGGAGTGAGAGGATTCGAACCTCCGACCCCCACGTCCCGAACGTGGTGCGCTACCAGACTGCGCTACACTCCGTGACCAGCGGCGCCTCTATAGAACAGGCATTTGGATTGCACAAGCGCCTATTTCGAAAAACCTTCTCGGTCTCGCCAAAAAAGCCGGTACAGTGGAAAACCCCGGCCGAAACCGCGTTCCGCCTCTTGTCCGACACACCCGTCAGGCACACCAGCAATCGACCAGGACAGAAGGCGATTGCTCGTGCTTGAGGCCGCCCCTTGACGGGGATGGCCCGTGTCGATTGTCTGCTGTGTCCGCTTTTTTGCCCGCCATTGCCAAGGAGTGCTGCCGTGTCGCCCATCATCCGTCCCGTGTCGCTTGCCGCAATGATCCTTGCCGGTCTCTTGGCTGGCCCGGCTGGTGCCGATATTGCCGGACCCTGGGGCTTTGAAGTGGATCTTTCCTTCTCGCAGGCCGCCGCGAGCAAACTTCAGGCGCTGAAGGAAGGGGTCGTGATCGCGGCCTATTATTCCGGCGAGCCGGCGGCGGGCGCAGAAGAGCATGCTGATCAGATCGGCATGATCGATCTCGGCGAGGACAGGACCGAGCGCGATGGCGAACCGGCCGTGGTGGCGATCCCCGGCAAGGGCGACATCGAGACGCGGCTGCATTGGGTCAAGGACGGCGAACCTCTCGTCAACATCAACGTCCATTCCGCCCGTCGCAGCGGCCCGGACAACCTGCTCGATTGCGATGTCTATGACGGTCCGCTGAAGGCGATCGCCGGGAGCGCCACCAAGATCGGCTGCAAGCTGATCGGGGAGTAGACCCACAGGAGCCGCCCCTGACCGACACAGCGGAGCGGACAATGCCTGCGCACCGACGAAACTCTAGCGCTTTCGCGTCTCGGCGAAGACCGCGCCCACCAGAAGCCCTCCCGCGGAGCGATTCGCATCGAAATGGAGCAACGGTTTCCCATGCCCGCAGCGGCGGGCGAAGGGACCAGAAACGACTGCAACCGATCACGTTGCGGTGAGGTTTCCGGGGCCAGATAGGGACTTTCTGCAACGCTTCGCATTTTCCTTAGATAGAATGCAGACAGCGGATTTTCTTTGCCGGCTTTTGGCGCTAGAGGCTCAGCGGAAAGCGCGCAAACTCAGGGGATTGGGG
>Ga0247819_10000084_pt1 | contig 56529 bp, 52 predicted proteins | sample 13C_Xylose_Day6_FD_193428 | JGI IMG/M metagenome (GOLD analysis project Ga0247819, IMG submission 193428) | Soil microbial communities from agricultural site in Penn Yan, New York, United States - 13C_Xylose_Day6 | ecosystem: Environmental > Terrestrial > Soil > Agricultural land | place: USA... | reverse complement strand
GCCTTCGCCCGTCCCGAATTCGTCGCGAAGGTTTCGGCCTATCCGTCATCCGTCGTAGCTACCCCGCACCTGTTCCAGAAGGTCGCCGTCCCCGGCTTTTGCACGGCCTGACTCCGGAAATATGGCAAGGCGCGATGGCCGGTATCTTCGCCCAGCAGTCGATGCCGGCTTGAGAGCACAGATTGGAGATGAGCATGGAGGCGCACATGTCCAGGACCAGAAACACCGAAGCCAGCATCAGCATTTCTCGCCCGACCATTTTTGAAAAAGGCTGACACACATGGAGTTCGAACACGTCACTTTCGACCTGCCACACGGCACCTTTCATGCGCTGAAGGGGGGGGATCCCGATGGTCAACCGACGATCGTCTTGCACGGTTTCCCAGATCATCCGCCGACCGCGAAGCTCATCCTTGCCGAGCTCGGCCGCCGTGGCCGCCACGACGACGCACCCAGGCTTCGCGGTTACGCGCCGTCCCCGACCGCGGGGCCGTTCGACTTCGCAGCCCTCACCAGCGATGTGCTCGCGCTGATCGACCGCTGGTCTCCGGGGCGCCCCGTGGAGTTGATTGGCCACGATTGGGGCGCCCTGATCACCTATGATGCCTGCGTCACCGCACCGGGGTGGATCGAACGCGCGGTCGCGCTCGCAATCCCTCATCCACTCACGTTCATGAGCCGGCTGACGCACCTCGCTCAACTGCGCCGGAGCTCGTACATGGGGCTCTTTCAACTGCCTGGAAGCGGCTGGATCTCCACCGCCCGCGATCTTGCCTTCATCGACCGCCTCTGGCGTCAGTGGTCGCCCGGCTTCTCGCTCGATCCCGCTCTCAAGGCAGAGCTACACGAGCATCTGCGCAAGAGCATGCCCGCGCCCCTAAAGTATTACCGGGCGATGCTGCGCCCCGGCATGATTGGTGCGACGCGCCGCATGTCTCAGCCGATCACGGTGCCCCTGTTGCAGCTTCACGGTGCCAACGACGGCTGCATCCTCCCCACGCAGTTCGAAGACCGACATCAGTTCGCCGCCCCGCACGCGATGGAGGTCGTCCCCGGCGTCGGTCACTTCCTGCACATCGAGGCCCCTGAGGCGATCGCGGAACGGATCGTGGCATGGGCCAAGTAGCGTCCTTTCCTCCTTGCCTCGATCAAAGGCTAGCTGGTTAAAAACGAATCAAAACGAGGAGATGTCATGACAGAGCAAAAAGCCTATCAGGTCGCCGACTGGAATGGCGAAAGCGGAGAGTACTGGGCCGCCAACCAGGCCCGGCTCGACGCCATGTTTGCGGTATTTGGCCAGGCCGCGATAGAAGCCGCGGCGCCCGCCACGGGCGAACGCGTGCTTGACGTCGGTTGCGGCGCGGGCGCGTCGAGTCTGGCTCTGGCCGCCCGCGTCGGCGCGGGCGGACATGTGCTGGGCGTGGACATATCCGAACCGCTGATCGGCCGCGCGCGTGCGCTGGCGCCACAGGATACGCCGGCCCGGTTCCGGGTAGCCGATGCCAGCACCGCCGAGTTGCCCGAGGGCGCGTTTGACCTCCTGTTCTCGCGTTTCGGGGTGATGTTCTTCGACGATCCGACAGGGGCGTTCGCACATATGCGACGCGCGCTCCGGCCGGGCGGGCGGGTCGCTTTCATCTGCTGGCGCGGCGTGGCCGAGAACGATTGGGTGCGCCTGCCGATGGGCGCGATCAAGGGCATCGTCCCGCTGGCCGCACCGCCTGATCCTGAAGCACCTGGACCATTCTCGTTCGGTGACCGGGGACGCGTGACACGTATCCTGACGGCCGCTGGCTTTACCGATATCACTTTTGCGCCGTTCGATGTTTCCATCCCGTTCGGTGAAGGCGAGACTCGGGATGCGGCGATCGATGACGCGGTGAGGATGGCGTTCGAGGGCGGTCCGCTGTCGCTAGTACTAGCGCAACAAACCGATGACATCCGCGCCCACGCCTCGGCCGCGGTTCGCGCCGCCTTCGCCGGCCTCCCCGGCGAGCGGTCGGTGATGATCGACGGCGCGGCGTGGATCGTCATGGCATGTAATCCGGCAGCCAGCGCCTGTTAGCAGGGATGCCGCCCCCCACACTCAGTAGAGCAGTGCAACTTAGGTAAGTTAGATTAATGTCCCTTTTGGTTTGGTGATCCGTCCTTGGCAAAAGCGATACCGTCCGCTTCTGGCCGGTAGTTGCCCGTCGCGAGAGGCAGAAAACGGCCAAAAGCAGACCTTTAGAATTTCGGCCAGAACACCCTTCTCGGTCTGGGCAAGAATCAAGCTTCAACGGAAATTGCTGCGCGGTGCACTATGCTTATTTCTCTAAGGAACAGGGAGCTCAGGTATGGCCATTTATGAGGAAGTGCTGGAGTGGGCGGGAAGGTTGCCACTATGGCGTCAGGATGCCTTGCGACGCCTGTGTGTTCAGGGGGCATGGACCGAGGAGGACCTGAGTGAAATTCTAGACCTTGCCAAACAACATCATGCTGTCCCCAGTGCACTTCAACCAGCACCTCAACCGATAGGGTTCGCCGCGGAGCATTTCCCCGCAGAGGCGAATCAGGATCGGACGGTTGTCCTGCGAGCCCTACATTCGCTGACCAATGTCGGCAAGATTCCAAGCGACCAGATTTTGGAGTTTCAGTCGCAAGGGCTCACCATCGTGTACGGTGGTAATGGCGCTGGTAAGTCCGGTTATGCCCGCGTACTGAAACAGGCGTGCCGAGCCCGTAGCCCTGGTGCTGTATACGCCAATGCCTATGCCGCGAATTACCAGCAGCTCATACCGAGCGCCGCCATCGACTTCTCGCTGGACGGCGCCCCGGAGCAAACGATCTGGAGTGGTCAGCCTGGGGTTGTCCCGAGGCCCGAACTTCGGGGCATTTCCGTATTCGATGGCGACTGCGCCCGTCATTACCTACAGTCGCGAGAAGCTGCCACTTTTCAGCCGTCTGCGCTGATCTATCTGCAGCAGCTGGCCAACGGGCTCAACCAGGTTCTGAGGCCACGAGTCCAGAATGAAATTGCAGGTCTCGCTACAGACGTTACGCCATTCAATATCATTCCCGCCGATACCGAGGCCGGCCGGACAGTGCATCCGATTGGACCTACCACAGATCTGACGCGGGCACGTGAGTTGGCCACACTCACGCCAGATGAGCAGGCAGAGCGAGCTCGCCTTCCTCAGGAGATAAGCGAAGCGGACCCAACCGCTAGGGCGACGAACCTCGACAATGCCGCGACTCGGGTCGATGAGTTGGCCAACACCATCGCAGCGGCAGCAAGTGTTGTGTCCGATGATGCGTTGGATGCCAAGCTGCAGGCCCATCGAACCCTTGTCGATGCGGAGGTCGCGGAGCGTGCGGCATCTGCCCTGCTGCAGGCAGGGGATGCGACGCAGCTGCTTCCTGGAACTGGTCAGGGCCCTTGGGCAACGTTGTTCAATGCTGCGCGTGAGTACTCGATGGGCACGGCTTACCCTGGAGAAGCTTTCCCAGTTACCGATGACGGCGCAGTTTGCGTGCTTTGCCAGCAGGAACTGAATCCTGAGGCTCAGGACCGCTTGCAGCGGTTTGATCACTACATCCGGGATCGTGCGGCCGAAGCTGCTCAAACTGCCCGGGATGCCTGGCAGCAGATTGTCCGCGACGTTGGCCAAGCTAGTGTTGCTTTCATAGTTGCCCCCAACATGCAGGATGGTTTGAGGGCTCGAGTGGCAGCGCTGCCGGACGATATTCAGGCTTACCAGGAAGATTTGGTCGCTCGACTTCAGTGGCTCAGAACGGCTGTAGCTGACGGGGAATGGCCGGAGCGCCCTGGATATCGAGGCCCGGGCCCGGCGGCTTCGCTCCTTCAAGTTGCGGAAGCACTACGCGCCGAAGCGGCCCGCATGCGCGCAAACATGGATGCGGAAGCCCTGGCAGCCAAAAAGCTGCGACTGAAGGAGCTCGAAGCTAGGCAGCTCCTTTCCGAGCATATCCAAGGCATAGCCAGGGTCATCGAGAGTCTGGCCCGTAGGGCTAGGCTCCAGAGCTGTCTTGATGACATCGCTGCGACGCGCCCGATGACCACGCTTGCAAGTCAGTTGGGGAGAGCTTACGTCAGCGAAGCACTGGCTGGACGTATGAACGAGGAACTTAGCAGGCTGAATCTTCGGTACATCCAAGCCGGGATTTATTCTCAAGGAGATGCAGGATCGGTTCGCCTAGGTATTCAACTCCAAGGTTGCCAGCTTGGCCCGCACCAGGTTCTCAGTGAGGCTGAGCAGCGCATGTGCTCTCTCGCGTTCTTCTTCGCGGAGCTCCACCAGTCGGGGTCGACGTCAGGCATCGTTTTCGACGATCCGGTCTCAAGCCTTGACCACGGCCATCGAACCGCTGTTGCGCGTCGGATAGTTGAGGAGTCCGCCATTCGACAAGTGATCGTGTTCACCCACGATGCTGTGTTTTTTGGTGAGCTACTCACGCTTTGCCAGGATGCGGATCGGGTTCCGGGAGTCCGGTCGATCAGCTATCGAGCAGAAGGTCCTGGTTACGTCGATGCTGGATTACCTTACGACATGCGCCGGCATGCGGAACGGATTCAGCAGCACCGCACCACTCAGCAGCAGATTGCGGCTAACTTCAACAACCCTCCGGGAGAGGATGAGCGTCGCGCGATCCGCAACGCCTACGATGACCTGCGCGTGACGATTGAGGTTGGGATCGAGGACACGCTACTCAACGGAACCGTTGTGCGATTTCGTGATGGTATCTCGGTTGGCCGGCTCGATGGCGTGATGGTGGTGGAAGAGCAGGACTTTCGAGAAGTCCAGCGTCTACATGATCGCTGCTGCCGCAACGTGAGCGCGCACTCACATGCAGCTGGTCAGCAGCGGCCTGTAACGCAGCCAGACGAACTGCTCCGGGATATAGAGGGAGTCAACGCCTTGTTCGTGAGCATCCGAAGACGCAGAAACTGACTCCACGAAACCTGGGGGCGATTCAAGTTTGTATTCTTCTTACAGGCTCCTACTGGTTAATTGTCGTCAGCAGTTTAATCTTTGCTCGGTTGGCGCTGATGGAAAATTCGCGATCTGGCGCCCATAAAATCCGGCGACCGCTTTTGGCCATTTGCTGCCTATCACAACTAGTTGAAACTGACCCGTTGCTACCAGTAGAAAAGGCAGAATGATCCGCCGCCGCTACGATTGATCGCGTTCAATATATAGAGTTAAACAGCTGCTCAGCGTTCTTCAATTCACACGCCGCTTCTGCCTCCTCTCGCGTTGGAAAATGAAGGGGTAGACGGGACTTTTCCTTGTTGTCATAAATGTCGAATCCAGACGGCTCCGTGCGCGAATAAAAGCGCACACCACACCTTGCCGATTCTGTCTCTTTAGGGGTTGCTGGTATGACAACAAATCTCAATACCATCTCCTCACCTATAGTGTTTTATTCCTAATTCTTGTGTTTTAGCGGCATATAGCCATCTTATCAATCTCCCGTCACGGGACTCGACGAGCGGAAAGCACCTAGTCCAGATGCAGAGTTAACCGATGGTGAGCCGATGACAGCTTTAGGCCGAAGGCAGCTCAAGATTTCGCTATTTCGACCCGGAAATGTGTTCCGATGGCTATGCACGGCAGCAAGAAAAATCTGCCGTGGTTTTACAGTCCTCATGGCCCTCTCACAGTCTGCGCGCTTGGTTTTTAGCCGCTTCGAAGGCGGCATCCCGCGATGCACTTCCTGCCTCCCTATCAGTTGCTCACCTGCGAAACGACCTTGCGCACGACATACGGCAGGATACCGCCCTCCTTCAAGTAGAGAATTTCCTGTTGCGAATCCAGCTGCAGAATCAACGGCAGCGAGGTCTGACTTCCGTCCGCGCGATTGATCACCAGGCAAAGCGGGTTTGCCCCCACCTGCATTGTCTCCAGACCTTTGAAGTCCAGCGTCTCATCTCCCTTTAACTGCAAGTTCGTCACGTCGACGCCTGCCGAGAAGGTAATGGGCAAGATGCCCATGCCGATCAGATTGCTACGATGGATACGCTCAAAACTCTGCGCGACGACAGCCTTGACCCCCAAGGTGGCTTGCGCCTTGGCTGCCCAGTCACGACTGGAGCCCGCTCCATAGTTGAACCCGGCGAAGATCACCAGCGGCACGTCCTTGGCAACGTAGCTCAGAGCTGCGTCGTAAACGCGCTGGATCGAACCGTCAAAAGCCGTTGCAAAACCACCCTCTCCCGGCTGTTGCTCCAATAGCCGATTCTTCACTGCTCGATTCACGAATGCACCGCGCATCATCACTTCGTGGTTGCTGCGGCGGGTCGAGTATTGATTGAGATCGTTCGGGTTTTCGCCGCGCTCGATCAACCACTGTCCAGCCTGGCTTTCGAGTGGAATCGCACTGGCCGGTGAAATGTGGTCAGTGGTGACATTGTCGCCCAGCACCATCAAAGTTCTTGCACTATGAATCGACAACTCGGGTGAAGCTTCGGCTTTGACGTTTTGCAGGTAAATGGGGCGGCGCAGGTAAGTCGAATTCGACGCCCAAGGAAACTGCACACTGCCACTCGCTGACAGTGCCTGCCAGTGATGAGTGCCATCCCACAGCATCGCGTTACGCTGGCGGAACAAATCCGGGCGGACGGTCTGGCTGACCAGTGCCTGAATCTGCTCTTCACTGGGCATCAGTTCATGCAGGTACACATCGTTGCCTGCCGCATCCTGTCCTAACGGCTCAGTCTGGATATCCATATTGATGGTGCCTGCCAAGGCATAAGCCATGACCAGCGCCGGCGAGGCCAGGTAGCCGACCTGTACGCGAGGATTGACCCGCCCCTCGAAGTTGCGATTGCCCGACAGCACCACCACGGTTTTGAGGCCCTGGTCCGAGAAGCGCTCCATGTGTTCTTCAAGACTGCCGGAGTTGCCGATGCAGGTCATGCAGCCAAACCCGGCGAGGTCGAACCCCAGGGCCGAGAAGTCGCTCAGCAGATCGGCCTTTTCCAGGTAGTCCGCGACTACGCGCGAGCCGGGCGACAGAGATGTCTTGACCCAGGGTTTACTACGCAAACCGCGACGCTGAGCGTTACGGGCCAGCAATCCCGCCTGGATCATCTGGCTCGGGTTTGCAGTGTTGGTGCAACTGGTAATTGCCGCCAGGGAGATGGCGCCATGGGTCAGGGCCTGGCCAAACGTAGGCTCGAAGTATTCCGCTTCAGCATCCGAAGAGCGCGCTATCACACCCTCCCGCTCACCCAGAATTTCCTGGCGGAAGGACGGCGCGGCATCAGCCAGTTTGCGCCACTGATGCGGCTGATGAGGCCCGGCAACACTTGGCTCGATGGCCGCGAGATCCAGCTCGATCAGGTCATCGAAATGCGGGTCGGGCAGTGAGTCGTGGCGCCACAGGCCCTGTGCTTCGAGGTAAGTTTCAATACGCGCAATGGTGTCTTCGCTGCGACCGGTCAGGTGCATGTACTCCATCGTGCTATCGTCGAACGGGAAGAACACTACCGTGGCGCCATACTCAGGGGCCATGTTCGACAGCGTGCCTCGCGCCGCCCAACTGAGCTTCGACAGGCCAGGGCCGCAGAACTCAACGAACTTGCCCACTACGCGCTTCGCACGCAATATTTGCGTGATGCGCAATGCCAGATCGGTGGCCGTCACACCGGGCCGCAGTTCATTGCTCAAACGAATGCCGACGACTTCAGGAAAACTGATCGGCACCGGCTCACCGAGCATGGCAGCCTGTCCCTCCAGCCCACCTACACCCCAGCCCAGAACGCCGATGGCGTTGATCATCGGCGTGTGGCTGTCGGTCGCTACGATATCGTCAGGATGCAGCAGTGGCTGGCCATCGGCGGTCTGGCTTTCCCAAACCACGGTCGCCAGCGACTCCATGTTGACCTGGTGAATGATCCCGGTACCGGGCGGAACCACCTTGAAATTCGTCAGGCTCTTCTGTGCCCACTTGATGAATTCGTAGCGTTCGGAGTTGCGGCGGTAGTCGATGTCCAGGTTCTTCTCCACCGCGTCCGCTTCAGCGTAGCGCTCGACGATCACCGAATGGTCAATGACCAGCACAGCAGGAATCATCGGGTTCATGGTTTCCGGTGCGCCACCCATTTCCGCCACCATGTCGCGCATACCGGCAAAGTCAGCAAGCGCCGGCAGGCATGTCGTGTCGTGGAACATCAGCCGGTTAGGATAAAACGGCACTTCGCAGGCCGGCGCCCCTTGGCGTATGCATGCGATGAAGTTGTCCAGCGACGCTGGTGAACACCGAGCCACATTCTCCAGCAATATACGGATTGAATAGGGCAAGCCAATGAGCTCGTCCGGGGTGAGTATCTTGCGCAGATCCACGTAGGCGTAACGGGTGTCGCCCACTTGAAGATGACTTTGATGACGTGCGTCGATGGTTGAAATCATGGGCTTATCGTTCACCGGTTGAGTGCGTGCGCAAACGACTCTATATGGTCGTTCAGTTGAATCCAGCGTAACCAAAGGCCGAGCCGGGGAAAATTGAACAATGAGCAAGTCATCGTTCGCCCACGGAGAACGCAGCCTTGATGAGTCTGAAATTGTCAGGTCTTGCTCACTTCCCTACTCTCAGGGCCGACGACAATTTCCATGGAGACCATTTATGCTCGCCCCTACCGCAAAAGTTCTTGAAGATCTTGCACCGACCGGCGTGCTCAGAGCAGCCATCAACTTCGGCAACCCGGTGCTTGCACAGCGCAATGCCGAAACGGGCCAACCTCAAGGTGTATCTGTCAGCCTGGCGGTGGAACTGGGCAAGCACTTGGGCGTTCCTGTCGAGCTCATCACCTACGATGCTGCAGGTAAGGTGTTCGAGGCTTTGGCGCAAAATCAATGGAACATTGCATTCCTGGCCATCGAACCTGTGCGTGAAGCTCAAGTCGCCTTCAGTGAACCTTACGTGATTATCGAAGGTACCTATCTGGTCAAGGACAGCTCTCCATTCCGCAAGATGGAAGATCTGGATCAGCCCGGCGTGCGGATCGCCGTGGGTAAGGGTGCAGCTTATGACCTGTACCTGAGCCGGACTCAACAGCACGCAACCCTGGTTCGCGCACCAACCTCTGCCGGAGCTGTGGACCTGTTTCTCGATGAGAACCTGGATGCGGCGGCGGGTGTGCGTCAACCGCTGCTCAAGGTCGCCGAGGCCAACAAGGAATTGCGCGTACTGGACGGCTACTTCACATCAATTCGCCAGGCAATGGGCGTTCCAGTGCGATGCGCCGCGGGTGCGGCGTACGTCAGAGCATTCCTGGAAGAACAGAAAGCCAACGGCTTCGTTAGCAAGGCACTTGCCGCAAGCGGCCAAAGTGACGTCACGGTTGCCCCGCTTCAAGTCAATTGAGGCCGCTGCGATGAGGGGTTGAAACGCACTTGCCTGCTCAGCGGCGAAGGCGTTTCAACCAGATTTTATGCACCGGCTCAGCGCAGAGCATCACCACTATCAAACGCATGATCTGCATTGCCGTAACGATGCCAACGCCCAGGTTCAAGGCTTCGGCCGTCAGGTACATTTCCGTACTGCTGCCCGGCATCATGCCCAGTGCCAGCGTCATCAAAGGAAAGCCCAGCAGATATCCGATCCCAAGTGCCAGCAACAAGGTGCATACAATCATGCTCAAGGTGAACACCGAAACCTTGATCAGGAATGTCGGTGAGGCCTTGAAGAACTGGCGATCAAAGTAGCCTCCGAGCGCACAACCGATCATGAGCTGACCGTAATGGCTCAGCTCAACGGGTAATGCCGTCTGCAGATTGAAGCTGGCAGTGAATAGCGCACACAGCGCCATCGGGCCGAACATCCAAGGGTTCGGCAACTTGTACCGTTTCCAGATAATCGCCGTCAGCGCTCCGCCGAGCAACAATGGCAGCAGCCAATACCAATCACTGGGCAATCGGGCATGAGCCACCGATGGAGAGATTTTCGAGGTGAAAAAAATCGCGGGCGGAACACAAAGAACAATCAGCACGAGCCGTACACTGTGAGCTGCAGCGATCTGACTGACGTTGGCCTTATGCCTGATCCCCGATTGAATCATCTCTGCAAAGTTCGCAGGCATGAAGGCGAAAAAGGCAGTCGTCAGATCCATGCCTCGACGCCGCATGAACTCTATGCCGAGCAAGGCAAGCAACAAGGTCAGAAATGCCGCGAACAGCATCATCGCGAAATGCCCCAGGATCTGCTCCAGCACCGCGGGTGTGAAATGCAGGCCGATGGATGTCGCAATCATCCATTGCCCGGTCAATCGACCATTGGGGATCTCCCCTACCCGCCAGCCGAGGCAACGCACCAGAATAACCGCCAACATCGATCCAATGATCCAGGGCAAAGGCCAGTTCAGGTAACTGGCAATCAGTGCGCCGGTCACTCCAACCAGCGGTGTCGCCCACCACAATCCCATTGAGGTGAAAAACGCTCTCATACGTTGGCGCCACCAAAGACCATGCACACTGGACTCCCTGTCTCAATCACCTCACCCGTTGGGGTCAAGCTGCCAGTCGTTGGGTCAACACTGAAAACCACGATCGTGTCGCTGTCCTCGTTGGCCACATACATGCATCTGCCGTCGGGCGACAAAGCGAAAAATCGAGGAGTGAGGCCTTGCGTTGGCGTCGCTGATTCGAATGTCAGCCAGCCCGATTGGGGATCAATGCTGAAGCGCGCAATGCTGTCGCTTCCCCGGTTGGAGGCGTAGAGGAAGCGCCCGGCCTTATCGACTTCGATCTCTGCAGCCGTGCTGTCGCCGGTGAAAGAATCCGGCAGCGCAGAGAGCACCTGCTGCGGCTGAAGCTCACCACTTTCGCTGTTGAAGCGATAGGTTGCGACGGTCGAATCGAGCTCATTGACCGAGTAGACAACGGGCAATCCCGGATGAAACGCCACATGCCGTGGTCCTGCACCTTTGCGAGTAGCAACCGATGGACAAGCTGTCGGCAGCAACTTGCCCGATTGCGAGTCGAATCGATAAGTGAAGATCCGATCGAGACCTTTATCCGGCACGACCACTAGCTTTCCACTGTGGTCGAATGGATTGAAATGCGGTTTCGGGCCTTTTTGTTCAATTCGATGGGGTCCGATAGGCCCTTGCGTCATCACTTGATCGCAGAGCTCGCCGAGCTCTCCCGAATCGAGAATCGGTAAGACAACAACAGAACCACTGTAATGGTTGCTCACCACCAGGAAGGTGCCGTCCGGTGAAATCGCCAAATGTGCGGGATTGTGGCCATGGGTGCTTTGGCTATTGAGATAGCGCAGCGTGCCATTGGTGCCGATGCTAAATGCGCTGGCCTGATCCGTATCACCATGGACGCAGTACAGGAAATCCTCCTGTTTACTGATCGCAAGAAATGATGGGTTTACCAATCCATCAACCAGTTGCACATGAGACAGGCGCCCAGTCTTTGAGTCGACGCTGTAGACGTTGATCCCGTTGCCACGGGCATTCCTTTCACGAGTGGTACGACAGCCTACGTAAATGAACATGAAGTCATCTCAAAAGGCGAACAGGTACTTGGATGGCACCTGTCACGCGGTCAAGTGTGCGACGAACGCGCGAGCGGTAGGAGGGAGCGCTTCGAATCGTCGAGCAACAATATTCAACTGACGCTTGGCCCATGGCTCGGCCAACGTGACAGCCTGCAAATGGAAGGAACGCAGGTAGGGCCGCAGAACATCGCGAGGCAAAATGCATATGCCCAGATTGGTCGAAACCATCCGGCACATGCATTCAAAGCTGGAAACGCGAACCCGCTGCCTGATTGGTTTACCTAACAATTCGGCTTGTTCACTCAGGAGCAAATGCACCGAGCTCTCCAGATGAGGACCAATGAATTCGAAGATCAGCGCTTGCTCGAAACTGGCTTGCGTCTGCGCCGCCAATGGATGCCGTTCTGGAACCGCAATCACCAACTCATCCACGCGATAGGGAACGGACTCCAACCCTTGTGAAGGTGTTTGTTCGGCAATGATGCCGACATCCGCACGACCGTCCGACACCGCTCGTACGATTGCCGCACCGACGCGCTCCTCGATATCGAACTTGATATCGGGGTAGGTTTCCATAAATGTGCCGATATCCAGACTCAACTGTTGGGCCAACGCCGATGTAATGGCGTGTAATCGAATATGGCCCTTGATTCCAGCACCATACTCACTCAACTCCTGGTCCATCTTCTGAAGAGTTTCGTTCACCTGCAACGCGTAATGGCGCAGCGACTGCCCCGCAGGCGTCAGCTCCATTCCGCGCGGGTAGCGAATGAACAAGGGAGAACCCACCTTCTCTTCTAGCTCGCTGATCCGCTTACTGACTGCGGAGGTCGCCAAGTGGCAGAGCTGCGACGCCTTGGTCAGGTTTCGCTGCTCCGCCACAGCCATGAAGATTTCCAGGCTGAGCAGATCATGGCGCATTGGCCAATGCCTTCTCGAAGAAGTCTACGGTGCCAAAATTGCCGGATTTCAGCGCCAGGGCAACCGGGTCGTCGCGCAAGCCGAGTGTCCAGGGCACACCAGGATCGATGGTCGCACCAATTCGTAGAGCCTTGACTTGCAGTGCCTTGACTACCGCACCCGATGTCTCGCCGCCGGCAACCACCAGCTTGCGAACACCCATGCCGTAGAGGCCGACAGCAACGGCGGACAATGCGTCTTCAACGATCTGCCCAGCAGCCTCAACGCCGAGCTTTTGCTGAGCAAGCTTGACCGTCTCTGGATGTGCGCTTCCGTAGATCAGGACGGGACCCTTTTGAATCAGATCCTTTGCCCATTCAAGTGCTTCAGCAACCTGATCATGACCATTGGCAAGACGCAGCGGATCAATGGAAAAGCTCGGACGGGTTTTCTGCCAGTGCTCGACCTGACCATTCGTCGCTACCGAACAACTGCCGGAAACAACGGCGCCCAAGCCCTCGATGACAGGCAGTACCGATGCCGTTTCGGACTGACCGAGCTTGCCTGCACGACGGAAGTTTTCAGGTAGACCCAGCGCAACGCCAGAACCGCCGGTAACCAGTTTATGGTCCGCCACGGCAGTGCCTATCGCATACAAATCTTCATCATCGATCGCATCGACAATGGCATAACCTCGACCTTGGGCAATGAGGCTATTGAAAGCCGTGGAAATGGCTTGCGCGCCCTTGTTGACGACCGAATGTGCAACAAGACCTACCGGTTTGAGCGTCTGCTGCTGCAGCACCCGAACCAGATTGGAATCGGTCATTGGCGTCAATGGATGATTACGCATGCCGGATTCGCTCAACAGCACATCGCCGACGAACAAATGACCGTTAAAAATCGTCCGTTTGTTCTCCGGGAATGCAGGACACGCCACAGCGAACGAGACGTTCAATGCTTCAGCAAGTGCATCGGCGACAGGGCCGATGTTTCCGCGAGAGGTCGAGTCAAACGTCGAGCAATATTTGAAAAAAAACTGTTGGCAGCCTGCCGCACGCAACCATTCCAGCGCTTCGAGCGATTGGGTAACGGCTTCTTCCGGGCTGACGGTACGGCTTTTCAGGGCAATGACGACAGCATCGATATCATCAGGCAAGGGCCCTTGCGGCACACCGATCACTTGTAGCGTGCGCATGCCGCCACGTACCAGCGTACTTGCCAAATCCGTACCGCCGGTGAAGTCATCAGCGATGCAACCGAGTAGTAATTGACTCACTGTGGTCTCCTCGTGCCCTCCTCCTTTGGATATCTAAAAGGAGAACAGGCGATTTCTTGTTATAGATCCGCAACATTCCAGACAACGGGCGGCATGCCTGGCATGCCGCCCGTTTCAATCAGCCCAGAATGGCTTTGGCTACAGCTTCGCCGAACGATTTGGTACCGCTGGAGCCGCCCAGATCAGGCGTGCGCTGCTTAGGATCCTGCAGCACAACATCCACTGCCTTTTCCATTTCCAGGCCGGCCTTGATCAGCGCTTCTTTGTTGTGGTGCTCGCCCATCCACTGCAGCAGCATGCCAACGGACAGAATCATCGAAACCGGGTTGGCCTTGTCCTGACCGGCGATATCCGGCGCAGAGCCGTGCTGGGCCTGGGCGCAGCAATGAGTGTCGCTGGCCATCATGGAACCGGCCAGACCCAGGCTGCCCGACAGTTCACTGGCAAGGTCGCTGATGATGTCGCCGTAGAAGTTGGTCGCGACAAGAACGTCGAAGCGCTCAGGGCTACGTACCAGGTGGGCAGTGGAGGCATCGACCAGCAGATCGTCCAGCGCGACCTCCGGGAAGTCCTTCGCTACATCGCGAACGCATTCCAGAAACAGCCCGTCGGTCATGTGGAAGCTGTTGGCCTTGTGAATGGCGGTGACCTTCTTGCCACGCTTCATAGCCAGCTCGAATGCACGGCGGGCGATACGTTCGCTGCAATGACGAGTGATTTTACGAGTGGATAAAGCCATATCCGGAGTCGGCATCACTTCGCCCCAACCACGGCTCATGTTGCGATCTGGATAAAAGCCCTCAGTCGCTTCACGCATGATCACCAGGTCCATCGTCTTGCCTTCCTTCATGTTGGAAGTCAGGAATGGACGAGTACGAGCAGGACGTACGTTGGCGTAGAGATCCAGGCCAATACGGAAGCCGGCAGAAACGTTGCGACCGCCTTTTTCAGGCACTGGATAGTCGGCGTGCGACTGGGTGCCGAGGATGATGCCGTCGTAGCCTTTGGCCTTCTCCAGCACTTCATCACGCAAGGTGGTGCCGTATTTATCCAGGCTTGTGAAACCGACATCGTCGTAATCGAAGCTCAAGCCCAGATCGAATTTTGTGTTGGCAGCCTTGAGCACCGACATCGAAGATTCAACGATTTCTGGACCAATACCGTCACCAGGAAGAACCAAAATACGCATCGCATACCCCTTACTTATTGTTTGAGCTGAATTTTTTCGAAGCCAGTGCGTGATGAACCGACCCCATTTCTGTACATCGTAAATACAAAGTACAATATTGGCGAGACGAAGTCCTTAACCTTTTGCTCCCGTTCGTCCTGAGACGTTGTGGGGAGCAGTAGAGCTATCGCCCTCGACAGATTGCATTTTATTGCATGAATATTCAGTTTGTGCAACCTTTACGCTCAACGGTCACCCATTTCACTTTCCCAGGAGATCCTGCATGACAGTTAAAACCTCCGATCTTTGCGATCAATACCCAGACTCAATTCGCGTACTGGCCCCGATTTTTCAGGACTTTGGCGGCAAAAATGATTTCGAGGGACGCGCCTTCACCCTCAAATGTTTCGAGGACAATTCCCGGATCAAGGAAATAAGCAGTCTGCCGGGACACGGCCGGGTGTTGGTGGTGGACGGAGGTGGCAGTGACCGCTACGCGCTGTTTGGCGATGTGATAGCTGAGGATCTGGTCAAGAACGGCTGGGCCGGTGTGTTGATTTACGGTTACATCCGCGACAAAGCGGCGCTGCGCGATATGCCGATCGCCATCAAGGCACTGGGCACATCACCGCGAAAGACCGTCAAACGAAACGAAGGGCAGATTGGCATATCGGTGGAATTCGCCGGGCACACCATCGCCGATGGCGACCAACTGTTCGGCGATGACGATGGCGTGGTGCTGTTAAACGAGCTGAGCGCTAGCTGACAACCGATATTTCAAGGCTGCGCTGGTACTCCAGCTCATCCTTGGCCTCTTTGTCTGTTTTTTGCCGCCCGACCACATCAAGGTGGTTGCGTAGAAATTCCGCCGCCTCCTCTCGCTGTCCACTTTCGATGAGATCAAGAAGATGGATGTGTTCTTTACATTGGTTGATCAGGCGAGGCCGATCCACGTTGGCCTTGTAGGCCATGAACCGACGCAATTGGTTCTGGCGGCGGATAGCCTCAAGAAAGAAAGCGTTGCCCGAGCAGCGCACCACCAGCTCATGAAGCTGCGAACCGATCTGAAACAGCTGCGATCGCGACAAGGTGAAAATGTCGCCATCGAGCAGTTGCTGCTGGATTTCCCGCGCTTTGGCAAACGCTGGCTTATCCACCTCGTAACCCGGTTCCAAAACGGCGGCCGGTTCGATTGCCATGCGAAAACGGTAGCTCTGAATATGGGCTTTGGAGTCATGCAGAAAACTGTTGATCTCCCACCCCTGCCCTGGCTTGCGCTCAATCATTGCTTCATTGGCCAGCCGGGTCAGAACCTTCATGAGCTGTCCTCTCGGCACCTCATATTTGCGCATCAACTCGGCTTCAAAAAAAGTCGTGGGAATGTCACCACGCAGGACGTCGTCGACAACGCGCAAATAGAAGTCTTCAAAGGGATCAACTTCCAGAGGGAGCTTGCGACTGTCGATTCCTCGCGCGTCAGCTGTCAGGAAATAACCTCGGTTCGGCTCCTTGGTCGCCAGACCCAATTCGGCCAACAACGCGAAACCTCGTCGAATCGGAGATCGGGAAACTCCCAACTCCTTGGCAAAAGACTCCTCGCGCAAAGGATCACCAGCGCGCATCGACCGGGCTCTGGCCATGTCGATGATCTTGGGTGCCAACTGCTCTGCAAGGTCTTTCTTTATCTTGGGCTTCATTTTGGCTGGTTCGCCCACCAAGGGTTGTTGAAGAGTCGATTCTGCTGAGTTCATGGAAACCGGTAATCAGAGGAGGATGACATCAATGCATTGCCTAGGATGGAGCGTTACATCCAAAACCAAGCTTTAAAGAAAAATAACACACCTGATGCACATCAACACGCCAGTGACACTTCAGGACTTCACCGTACACCAACTTGACCTACAGCAATCCAGGAATCCGTCATGAGCGCACCACGCATCTATTTGATCCATGCAACACCAGTAGCAATCGCACCCATTACTGAAGCATTCACTCGGCTTTGGCCTGAGGCCAGGCTGGCCAATTTATTGGAGGATTCGCTTTCCAGCGATTTGGCCGAGGCCGGTGAACTGACTTCGGCATTGAGCCAGCGGTTCTTGAAACTCGCTACCTACGCCGCAGAGTCCGGTGCTGATGCGATCTTGTTTACGTGCTCGGCATTCGGTGACGCGATCGATTTGTGCAAGCGCTCGCTGAGCATTCCGGTACTTAAACCGAACGAAGCCATGATCGAGGAGGCCATTCAACGCACCGGAAAAATCACCATACTTGCGACTTTCCAGCCGGCCATTGCATCGATGACCGAGGAATTTCAAGCCTATGCGCAACAACTGGGTGTCGATATTGAGCTCAATTCCCTTGTCTGCCCAGCAGCACTCGCCGAATTGCGCAAGGGGAATGCCGAGCGCCATGACGCGCTTATCGTCGATTCAGCACGCCCCCCTACCAATAGCGAGCTGCTGTGTTTTGCACAATTTTCCATGACCAGTGCAGCACAAGAAGTCAGCCAAGCAAGTGGTCTGCCTGTACTGACAACACCCGACAGCGCCGTATTGAAGCTGCGCAACCTTCTGAACGCCTGATGCAGATTCGAAGATTTGAGGAGTCACCTATGACCAGGTTGAACGCGCACATCGGCTTCCAGTTTACGGAATTGCCTTTTCTGGAGCGGTTCTCGGCAGCGGCCAACGCGGGTTTTCGAGCCATCGAGTTTCCCTCGCCCTATGAACACGAAGCGCCGCAAATCGCAGAGCTTCTCCGCGAGCATGAACTCCAGATGGTGCAATTCGCCGCGCCATCGGGCCCAACCAAAGGCAACACCGGCATTTGCAGTTCAAAAGAAGCATTTCGATTGGATCTAACCAAGGCCGTTGAATATGCCAGTGCACTCGACTGCCGAATGGTTCACCTGATGTCAGGGGTGTCGCAGGCAGAACTTGGGGTCATTGCCGATAGCGGCATTTACCGTCGCAATCTGAAGTACGCCGTTGAGTTCTTGTCTGGAGAAGGCATCGAGCCGTTGATTGAAGTCATCAGCTCAGATGAAGTCCCAGGTTACCTGATGAGCCACTTCGACTTCGCTGAAGAGATGCTCGAGGCACTGCCCGACCTTGGACTGATCCTGGACACCTACCACACCGAGCTTCTCGGCGTGGATTGCCTGCGTAAGCTCAATCAATGGTGGTCGCGGGTGAGGCACATTCAGGTCGCGGACTTTCCCGGCCGCAACGAGCCAGGCACAGGCAACATCGACTTCCCGAAACTGCTCTCCATGCTGGAAGACCGGGCCTATCAGGGCTGGGTGGGTTGCGAGTACCGCCCTCGCACCTCGACGCTCGATGGGTTGGAAGAACTCTGGAGGATCATGAAACCGCATCCCCATGAAGATGACCGCTGGTAAGAAATTGTTTCTTTTTGGCGAAATTGTACTCCGTAACCTTGCAAAACAATTTCGACTGGGGTTTATTAGCCTCCAGTAGCCTTCAAAGGTTGCAATCAATGCTCCCAACAAAAAACACAACAGGAGTTTGCGCATGAACAAAAAGATCGCATTTGTTACTGCAGGTATGGGAAACCTGGGCACCGCAGTTTGCCAACGACTGGCACGTGACGGATTCACCGTCGTCGCAGGATGCGGCCCTGACTCGCCTCTGAAGGACACCTGGCTCGCCCAACAAAAGGAGCTTGGCTTTAACTTCATCGCTTCTGAAGGCAGCGTTGCTGACTGGGAGTCCTGCCGGAAGGCTTTCGATCAAATCAAGAAAAATGTCGGCCCCGTTGACGTTTTGATCAACAACGCCGGCACCGCTCGGAACGTTGTTTTTCAGGACATGCAGCCCAATGACTGGGCCACGGTCATCGATACCAACCTCAACTCGCTGTTCAACGTAACCAAACAGGTTATCGATGGCATGGCTGAACGAGGCTGGGGACGAGTGATCAACATTTCTTCAGTAAACGCCCAACTGGGCCAAGTAGGTCAGGTCAACTACTCAACTGCAAAGTCGGCAATCCGAGGCTTCACTCGCGCACTGGCACGAGAAGTCGGTTCCCGCGGGATCACGGTGAATACCGTATCTCCTGGCTACATCGCCACCGCCAAACTCAAGTCCGTCACCACGGCGGACGCGATGGATCGCATCATCCAGGACATTCCGACTCGTCGCCTTGGAACACCCGAGGAGATCGCGGCGGTATGCGCCTGGCTGGCCTCTGACGAGGCTGGGTATGCGAATGGTGCTGACTTCTCGCTTAATGGTGGCCTTCACATGAGTTGATACTCGTGTGAGACTCAGCGGCAACCCGCTGGATCAAACCAAAAATACAGCGGGAACCTTGATGCGCTTTTTTGCGCAGATCCCATAAAAACAATTGTACTTTACGTCAAGGTGATACAAATGCTCTCAATTCTCGGCTACGGCATGATCGTGACCTTCATGGCACTGATCATGACCAAGCGGTTGTCGCCGTTGGTAGCGATGACAACAGTTCCGATCGTATTCGCGCTCATGGCGGGATTCGGTCCGGACATGGGCAACATGATGATCGACGGCCTGAAAAAGGTAGCCCCGACCGCGGTCATGGTGATGTTCGCGATCCTCTACTTCGGCGTGATGTTTGATACTGGTCTGTTCGATCCGATCATTCGCAAGTTCATCAAGCTGATCAACGGCGACCCGATGAAAGCCGTCGTTTTCGCGACCCTGCTAGCAGGCTTGGTGTCGCTGGATGGAGACGGTTCGACAACCTACATGATCACCGTCACCGCGATGCTGCCTCTCTTCAAACGACTAAGGCTCGAACCCTTGTCGCTGACATGCGTGGTCATTCTGGCGGCAAGTGTGACAAACCTATTGCCATGGGGCGGACCACTTGCACGTGCCGCAGCTTCCTTGCAGGTCGATACGTCCGAGCTCTTCATCCCGCTTATTCCCGTTATGGTAGTGGGCTTCCTCGGTGTTCTGGCGCTGGCTTACTTCATCGGTATTCGTGAGCGTCAACGTCTCGGAAGACTGCGCTTGTCAGTGGGTGCTGCTGCCACAGTTTTTGACGATGAGACTGACGAAGGTCTGCCATCGATGTCAGACGAAAATGCCGAACTGCGTCGTCCAAAACTGTTTTGGTTGAACGCGGGCCTGACGATTGCCTTGATGACCGGCCTGGTGGTGGAAATCTTGCCACTCTCCATTTTGTTCATGGTCGCGTTCTCTGTTGCATTGGTGATCAACTACCCACACATGAACGATCAGCGTCGTCGCATTTCCGCGCACGCTCCAACAGCCCTGAACCAGATTGCGATCTTCCTGGCAGCCGGCATTCTGGCGGGTATCCTCTCCGGGACGGGCATGGTCAACGCGATGTCCGCCAGCTTCCTGGCAATGCTTCCTGCAACCTGGGGCCCGTACATGGCTCCGATCACCGCGCTGGCGAGTATCCCGGGCACGTTCTTCATGTCCAATGACGCCTTCTACTATGGTGTGCTTCCAGTGCTCGCCAAGGCTGCCGAAGTTTATGGCATTACCCACGCTGAAATCGGCCGGGCCTCGCTGGTAGGTCAACCTGTTCACCTTCTGAGTCCTCTTGTGGCTTCGACCTACTTGCTTTGCGGTCTGGCTGGTGTGGAGTTCAGCGACCACCAGAAATACACCATGAAATGGGCGTTTGCGCTTAGCTTCCTGATCCTGCTCGCTTGCTTGCTACTGGGTTTGTTCCCTCTGGCAGCTAGTGTCTAAGGGAAAGTGAGGAACAACTAGCATCACCGCTGCAAACCAATAAAAAATCCCGGAAATAGAAATGTTTTCGGGATTTTTTCTGTTCGCTCAATCAAATTTCACTTCGGAGCCCTAATGACCAGCCCAAAGGACATCGCCACCGAAAGCGGTGCACCGATGATTCCTGAACAGCGTCGTGAATTGATGCTGCGACAGTTGCGCAAGCATCAGGTGCTTAGCGTTCATCAATTGATGGAAATGTTCGACTGTTCGTGACCATACGCCGCGACATCGCGCTGCTGGAGCAAGAAGGTCGTGCTTATTCGGTAACGGGTGGGGTACGAATTGCCAGTCAGCTCCACAGTGAACCCAGCCATGAGCTCAAGGCAGTGTTCGAGTTGCCGCAGAAGCAGGCCATGGCCAGGCTCGCCGCCCGGCTATTGCATGCCGACATGACGATTTACCTGGATGCAGGCACCAGCACGCTGGAAATCGTCCCCTACATCAAGGCGCTGTCCGGCGTGACCGTGGTGACCAACGACTTCGGCATTGTCCAGGCACTGATCGAATCGCCCCATGTCACCGTGATTCATACCGGTGGGCAACTGGATCACTCCAATCAATCGTGTGTTGGCGGACTAGCGGTGGCCACATTGCGTCAGGTCGTCACCGATGTCGCATTCATATCCACCAGTTCATGGGATTTGCGTCGCGGCCTCACCGCATCTTTGGCCCTGAAGGTGGAGGTCAAGCAAGCCGCTATGCAATCGGCTTCGCAAGTGGTGCTGGTGGCCAGCAGTTCAAAATACGGCACCTTCAGTATGTACAGGATCGCCGGGCTCGAGCAGTTCGACATCATACTCAGCGATGACGTGTTGTCCCCTGCCGCGGCCGATGGCATCCGTAAGCTGGGTGTCGAATTGTTAATTCCATCGGACAATACTGTGGCCTGAAGCGAAGGGCTCCCGCACTCGGAAACGAAAAAGGTATGGGTTTATTTCCGGAAATTAATATGGGGATGCCCTTTCAATGCACCTCGAAATAAGCAGGGAGGCCAGGGATAGTCGGCCTTGGCTTGATGGCGTCAGACCTAGTGAGGCACGGTTTTCCATTGAGTCTGCGGGCAATGTCGCTAGCCTGATGCTGGATAACCTGTAACAGGCGAGTGCCTATGAACGACTGCTTTTGGCTGTGGATGGGCTTTCATTAAGGGCAGTTTTTGGTCGCTCAGAGTTCCGAGAATAGAACCAAAGAAAGCTTTTCTGTCCGCTGCGAGTTCTTCATCCGACAGCTTTCTGGCTGCTTGATACACCTTTTAATTCATCCACTCGTTGTAGGTCGCCATTAGGCAGATATGACTGGTGCGGCTCTTCGCCTTTACTCTTTGACCACTTCAGAGGACAACCCCGCTCATCCCGAGGTTGTCAGTATGTCGTAGCGCTACCAATCCATGGCTACCAAATCAAACAACCCGGGAGATCTGAGTTACTTTGCTGAGATATCGTTCGATCCGCGCCACAGCTTCTGCCAGTCGTTCGATGCTGGTGGTGTATGAAAAGCGGACGTAGCGCTCCGGCTCATTCGCACCAAAATCCAGGCCTGGTGCAATCGCTACCGACGCGTGCTCAAGTAAGGTCATTGCGAAATCAAAGCTGTTGTCCGTGAATGCGGAACAGTCAGCGTAGATGTAGAACGCGCCTTCAGGCTTGGCCACGATCTGAAATCCTATCCTTGTCAGTTCGGCCGACAGGTAGTCCCGACGGCGCTTGAACTCCATCCGCCGCGTCTCGACTATATCCAGGGTTGCGGGCTCAAAAGCCGCCAGCGCGGCGTACTGAGCTGGTGCGGAGGGAGAAAGAAACAGGTTTTGGGCAAGCTTTTCAATATGCCGGGTGAATTCTTCCGGCACCACAAGCCAACCCAAACGCCAGCCTGTCATCTGAAAGTACTTGGAGAAGCTTTGTACGATCCATACATCGTCACAGCATTGCAGCGCGGTGGACGTCTCAACGTCGTAGGTCAACCCCTGGTAAATCTCGTCGAGTATGAAATGCCCGCCTTTCTCACGGATACAATCTGCGAACGTTTTGATCTGATCCAGACTGAGCATTGTGCCTGTCGGATTGGCCGGAGAAGCAAGTAGCACCCCGGCAGTGGCTTCGCTCCAGTTTTTTTCGATATCCCCAAGCGTCGGCTGGAAATTGCTTTCTTCGCCTACAGGGATCGACTTCGGTACGCCCTCAAAGATACGAACAAAATTGCGATTGCAAGGATAGCCAGGATCCGTCAACAGCCATTCTTTGCCCGGTTCTGCCAGGCAGGCCAATGCGAGCAGCAATCCGCCCGAGGCTCCAGCCGTCACAATAACGCGCGACGCAGGGACTGTTACGCCATATCGACTCTGGTAGTAATCAGCAATCGCCTCTCGCAGTTCAGGGATACCAAGTGCGGGAGTGTACGTAGTTTTGCCATTGGCAATGGCAGCCTGGGCGGCGGCGATGATAGCTGGCGGCGTAGGAAAGTCAGGCTCACCGACTTCCATGTGCACTATATCCCGCCCTTCGGCTTCGAGTCGTTTCGCTCGCGTCAGGATGTCAATGACGTGAAAGGGAGCGACATCGTTCATGCGCGTAGCAACGGACTGTTGATCGATAGTTGTTTTCACACTTTATCCTCCACTGAGATAGATAGGGCGCAAGGCAGACCCTTCAGTCTGAGCCTGCGCCCATTGGTCTCGCCCTCCACTTTCACCCAGCACGTTCTGCTCACCGACTTGGTGGTCACCAAGCGTCAGCAGGCCCATCAGGAAAAAGTAGAAATGGCAGCATCGCGACGTCGAGCCTTCAAGCCACTTTTTTCAGTGCGATCACACGGCCTCGCATGACATCCAACAACACAGCTTCGCGTTGTGTCGCCAGCTCCATGGCCTTGGCCCTGACATGGCCGTATCCGCGGATCTGCTCAGGTAACGAAGCAAGTTCGACCATCGTGTCGTAATGAGAGGAACTCCTGCCCTCTTCCAGCACCGAAAGGATTTCCGCAATAACCGCTTCGTAACGCTGAATCAAAGCGCGTTCCCGGCGGCGCTCAGCGGTGTAACCGAATACATCCAGCGGCGTACCTCGCAACATCCGCAGTTTGGCAAGCACGCGGAAAACAGGAACAATCCATGGTCCAAATTCAGTTTTCTTCGGAAGGCCAGTGTCGGGGTCGCGCCGGGCCAGGAGCGGCGGTGCAAGGTTGAACACCAGCTTGTAGTCACCTTCAAACTGCTGGGAGACACGATCAAGGAAGCCGCTTTCGACATGCAGACGGGCGACCTCATACTCGTCTTTGATCGCCAACAATTTGAAGTAGTACTTGGCCACTGCTTGTGTCAGGTCAGTACGCCCCGCAAACAGCTTCTGCTCAATCTTGCGTACACGCTCCAACAAGTCGGTGTAGCGTTGCGCATAGGCGGTGTTTTGGTACTCCACCAGAAACCTGCGCCGTGTTTCGATCACTTCGTCATTGGACTTTACGGGGGCGGGCGAAACACCTGCGCGCTGCGTAGTTTCTTTTGTGGCGAGCAATTGCTCCACCGCTTTTGGATTCACAGCAGCCTGACGTCCCCAGCGGAACGCTTCCGTGTTCATCTGTTTGGCCGCACCATTAAGATCAATCGCTGATTCAATGGAGGTCGCGGAAAGCGGTATCAGTCCACGCTGATAGGCAAAGCCCAGCATGAACATGTTGGCCGCGATGCTGTCACCGAGTAAAGCGGTGGCAATACGCCCTGCATCGACAAACTCGGTGTGCTCCTGCCCTACCGCGTCGACGATATTGCGGCGAAGATCCTCTGCGGGGTATTCGAGATCTGCGTTGCGAGTAAACGCCCCAGGCATTGTTTCCTGTGTGTTGGCCAGGATGAAAGTACTGCCATGACGCGTCGCGCCCAGGGTTTTGGAGTTGCCCGCAACAATCAGGTCACAACCCAGAACCAGATCGGCGCCACCTGCCGCAATGCGAATGGTCTTGATCGATTGTGGATCAGGGCCGAAGCGCAAATGGCTCCATACCGAGCCCCCCTTCTGCGCCAGTCCGGCCATGTCGAGCAAACCGCAACCTCGACCCTCGAGGTGAGCCGCCATTCCCAGAATGGCACCAATGGTGACGACACCGGTGCCACCCATGCCAGCCACCAGAATGCTGTAGACGCGATCGTCGATGCTTGGGCGAACCGGTTCCGGCAGCAACGGTGCCGTCTGACCTTGCGTTGCGCGCTCGGGCTTGCTCAGGCTCCCCCCGACTACGCTGACAAAGCTGGGGCAGAAACCGTTGACGCATGAAAAGTCTTTGTTGCAGGAAGATTGGTCGATCGTCCGTTTGCGACCGAACTCCGTCTCCAGCGGCTGCACCGATACGCAATTGGACTTCACGCCGCAATCTCCGCACCCTTCGCACACCAGATCATTGATGACGATGCGCTTGGCTGGATCAGGAAAGGTTCCGCGCTTACGCCGGCGCCGTTTCTCAGCGGCGCAGGTTTGGTCGTAGATCAGAACCGAAGTCCCTTCCACTTCTCGTATTTCGCGCTGGACCTTGTCCAATGTATCCCTGTGATGGAACGTCACACCCGCCGGCCAGGCAGTGTCCAGGGGATACTTGTGTGGCTCATCGCTCACCACAACAATCCGCTTCACGCCCTCAGCACTCACCTGGTGGGCAATGGCTGGAACATTCAGCGTACCGTCATGCTTTTGCCCTCCGGTCATCGCGACAGCATCGTTGAACAATATTTTGAAAGTAATGTTTGTGCCGGCTGCCACCGCGGCCCGAATGCCTAGATAACCCGAATGGAAATAGGTGCCATCACCTATGTTCTGGAACATGTGTTTGCGCTTGGAGAAAGGCGCCTCCCCTACCCAAACCATTCCTTCGCCGCCCATGTGGGTATAACCCAACGTTGAGCGCTCCATAGACTGCGCCATCCAATGGCATCCGATGCCTGCGTACCCCTTGCTGCCCTCTGGTAGCACGGTAGAGGAGCTATGAGGGCAACCACTGCAAAAATAATAGCTACGCGCCAGAAGTGCGGTATCACCCTTGACCACCTGGTAAGAGCGCAACTCTTCAATACGATTGCGCAGACTGACATTGTCCCCCAGCTCAAGGAGGCGCTCGCCTAACGCAATGCCTATTTGGTTCGAATCCAGCGCCATTTCCGACTGGAACATCGTTTGGCCTACTTCGTCATGTTTACCGACAATGACCGGAGCATTGGCACGACCGTAAAACTGCTCTTTCAGCTGGAACTCGATCAGACTCCTTTTTTCCTCCACCACCAGAATCTTGTCGAGTCCCTCTGAAAAATGTGCTGCACCTTCAGGTTCGAGTGGCCAAACCATCCCGACTTTGTAGATACGCAAGCCCATCTCAGCGGCGGCTTTTTCGCTGAGGTTGAGATCATCCAAAGCCTGCAATACATCCAGATAGCTCTTGCCATGGGTAATGATCCCCAACTTGGCAGCCGGTGCACCAAGGACAATTCGATCAAGTGCGTTGTGACGGGCGAAAGCGCGAACCGCATTCAATTTGTAGCGGTGTAAACGGGCTTCTTGTGCGTGCGGGGTATCAGGCTGACGAATGCTGAGCCCATCTGGCGGCAGTGCGAAATCCTGAGGAATCTGAATTTTCACGCGATTGATGTCGACATCAATGGTGGCCGTAGCCTCCACCGTGTCCTTGACACACTTCATCCCGACCCAGCAGCCACTGTAACGAGACAATGCCCATCCGATCAGGCCAAAGTCGAGAATTTCCTGGACGCCCGCTGGGCTGAGCACCGGAATCATGGCGTCCACCATTGCGAACTCGCTTTGGTGACATGTGCTTGAGGACTCGCAGGTATGGTCATCGCCCATCAACACGAGAACCCCACCGAGATTTGCCGTACCGGCGAGATTGGCATGCCGAAACGCGTCACCGGTGCGATCAACGCCAGGACCTTTGCCGTACCACATGCCGAAAACGCCGTCGTATTTACCTTCGCCGCTCAGGTGCGCTTGTTGTGCGCCCCAGATAGTGGTCGCTGCGAGGTCTTCATTGACGCCAGGAACAAAAAGGGTGTGATGCTGCTCGAGGTGTTTTTTGGCTTTACCAAGCTGGTCATCAAGTCCGCCAAGGGGCGATCCGCGATAACCGGATATGTAGCCCGCGGTGTTGTGGCCAAGTTGTTGATCTCTCTGCCGCTGCGTCATGGACAGGCGGACAAGGGCTTGAGTCCCGGTAATGAAAATACGCCCTTGAGTGAGGGTGTATTTGTCGTCGAGCTGGACGGTCTTCAGGTTCATCATTCACTCCGCCCCTGTGGTGGGGATTTATTGTTCTACTTCTAAGCGGACTTACCCGTTATGAAAATTACACTCTGTCAAGAGTGTTATTACGCAGCTTTATTAACGCGTAATCAGGCCATTCATTCGGATTATCAATTCAAGTAACTTTTAAAGCGTGGGAGGCGAATGCACTACGCGCTTTTTTACGACTCATTCAAGTCAAGGGCGGACGGCAGAAACTTCTATTTCCACGAGAAACCCAGGGTTCGCCAGACCAGACACCTGGAAGACCGATCGGGTCGGCAGATTTTTTTGAGCTCCCGCACCGAAAAACTGTGTGTAGCCTTTCATGAAACCTGCATAGTCCATCTCACCGTCATTACTTGCTGTGCCAACCAAATACACTTGCATCTTCACTACGTCGCCGAGTGAAAGACCTAGCCTTTTCAAAGTATTCTCGATACTTCTGAGCGTGCTGACAGTCTGTGCCTCGGTATCACCGTAGGCAGCAATGCTTTTTGGATCGGCCTTACTGTCAATTATGGATGGAACGGCTCCACTGAGATTAACAAGTGTCGCGCTAGCAGGAATTTCGACAGCCAAGGAAATAGGGAAGTCGGAGTTTGGAATTTTGTGGCGAATTACCGAGTCAGCGCTCGCATGGGTGGACAACAGCCCACTCAGCATCGAGACAAGGAATATAGTGCGTGCGTTTATTGTCGACATCAAATGATCCTTTTGCGTGTAAACAATTGGGGCGGCGTAGCACACCCTCACTATGATCAGCGTTGGCTTACAGTTCGGACATCTTCAACCGTGACGGTGTCAGAATAGTTATTTCCAAAGTGAGTGCGTACATAGTCGACCACCCATGCTATTTGTTGGTCAGACATGTATTTTTTGAATCCTGGCATGCCGCCCTGCCCAGACGTCACCATGTAAATGGGGTATATCTTTGCTCCCAGCTTTACGTTTGATGCTAAAGCGGGATAAGCCCCTGCCCCGTGCGAACCCTGGGCTTCGGACATATGGCAGCCCTGACAAACTTGTTGAAACAGCGCTTCACCACTTGTCTGATCAAACGAACCTGAAGTTGAGACCTGAATGGTGTCAGCGGCCAAAGCGGATGCACTGGCCAGCAAGCTCAGCAACAAGCCCGTTGCAAGAAAGTTGTGCATGATGAACTCCGGTCTCAAGCAGCCTTCGGGCTGGCGACAATGTGGGTGTGCAGGCGTTTGATGGCATCCAGCGACGATAGGATTGCACCCTCCATCCACGCCGGGATGTAGGAGGCATGCTCGCCGGCCAGGACAATTCGGCCGTCAATCTGGCAGAGGTTTTTGTAGTGCTGCTGACGAGACTCCTCAGTCCACAAACCATAGCAGCCGTTGGTCCAGGGCACCCGGTGCCAACCAACTGCAATGCCATTCTCGAATTCGCTGGTGTACTGGGGGTGGACTTGGGCGCCGTACTCGACGGCTTTCTGCACGCGCATTTCCGGTTTCATCGCGGTGAATTCATAGGCATTCGGTCCGAACAGGTATCCTCCCAACAAAACACCCTTCCCCGGCTTGCCGTAGTCGGTACTTGGGTAGCTGATCCTACCGATAGGGGTATCGGTGTAGCTAATGCCACCATAGATATGCTCGTCCTGCTCCCAGAAGCGCCGCTTGAACTGGAGTCCAACTTTCACAGAGGCTTCGTAAGGCACAGCACGGATAGCGTTCATCATGGGTGGGCTGACATCGATCGGCAGTTGACCGAGGATCGACAAAGGTAGTGTACAGACGCACCAGTCCGCGGTTTCCTGTAACGGACCGCCAGTGCCATCAGTATTCTGATAAGTCACTGTGACCCCTTTGTCACCCTGCTGAATTCGAGTGATTTTGGCGTTGTAACGAATGAGATCGCCTACCTGCTTTTCGAAGGCTCGAGCGATCATGTCCATCCCTCCCACAGGCTGGAAGATGCTGGTCTGAAATTCGTATTCCTGACCCGTTGCAATGCTTTTCCAGAGATTGGAATCGAGCAGGGCCTTACGATCCAGTGGCTCTGATGGCACCGCTTCAGGCATCAATCCGCCGCCTACGTCTACTGCGAATCCTCGACGCAGACTCGTCTCGAGCGACTTGCGATAGCTGCTGTTAGCGTCCAGTGCACCCCAACTACGCATAACCTCCAGCAAGCGCTCTCGATCTTCTCGAGTCAGGGCCTGATCCAGAGCATTCTGATTGACCGCCTTGCTCAGCAACTCAGCCACATGGCCTTGAAAGTCTGCCTGCACTTCACGATAACGTTGTGGTTTACCGCCGAACGCTTTAGTGGAGTGAACCATGGCGTTGTAGTTGACTTGAACAAATGGCTCAAGAGCGACACCGAACTGATGGCAGTAATCAAGCACTGCGTGGTGGTGGTAGGGAATTCGCCATGGGCCAGGGTTCAGGTATAACCCTTTATCAAACTGGCAATGCTGAGTAGCCCCTCCCAACTCAGTGAATCGATCGCCTCCACGCAATGTCCAGCAACGACCACCAGGCTTTGCATTAAATTCAAGAACCTTGACTTTGTAACCCGCTTTACGAAGCTCGAAAGCTGCGGTCATTCCTGCAAGTCCTGCACCTAGAACCAATACACTGGTCCCCATAGGTGCACCGCTTAATGCAAATGTGCGGTCGTAGTTTGACTCTGCTGCGAAACTCAGCGAATTCATTGCCTGATACATGGCCGCAGCGCCTGCGGTTACACCGATCCAGTTCAGTACTTGGCGTCGAGTTAAAGCCATTCCGTGTTCTTGCATATCAATGCCTCATCAGGATAAAAACCAATGGCAATCGAAAATTTCGGCAATTAACGGGCATCGACGTTTTCTGTTTAATCTCCTTCAGCAGAAGTGGAAACGTCGTGCCAACACCGAGACTTTTGAAGACGAATGGCAGAGTGACCGCTTCTTGGGTGACCAAGTTGACAAGCGGACACTGGAATTTATTTTTATTATCAGAAGGCGCTAACTTTTCCTCTTGCTCATATAGTTGAGCACGTAGCGCCTTCGTTATAGTCTTTTTTATTTAGAATGCTTATGTGATTTCAAGCCGGCGATCGCCACATGTAGTACAACACCATTGTTGAAAAAAAGCCGAAGGCCACGCCAGTTGCAAGCGAGATTTTGTTCCCCATGACGCAACCGAAAGCACCACCTACAACAATGGATAAAAGTAAAAACAGTGTATCGCCACCCTTAAAATCAGGACGAACAACCAAGCTCGAAAAACGATGCACAAAAGCCTCCTACATCAGTGACAATCAGGTAAAGATGTTCAGATGTAAGCTGACTGTATCGCTTGCCCTATCTGTTGGATTGTACGTTTGTAGGTGATGGTGTTTTTAATCAAATATCGGTGTACGTCGTGCGATTAGATCGGTGCGTTGCCCGGGCGCCTATACGCCCCTGGTGTACTGCCTGTCCAGCCACGAAACGCACGGTGAAACACGGCGTTGGAGTCAAAGCCTAAACCCAAGGCGATATGGCTGATAGAGAGGTCGGTGTGTATGAGCTGCTGCACGGCGATATCCCGACGCAACGCATCCTTGACCATCTGGTAACTAGTGCCCTCCTCCTTGAGTCGGCGCGTTAACGTGCGGGTGGAGAGCAACAATGCATTGGCTGCGCTTTGGATGCTGTCGTCACGCTTGAGGTTTGTGAGCAAATACTGACGAACCTGCTGCGCCACCAGACGTTCCTTCAAGGTGGTGAACAGCCAGTAGCGCGGAGCTACCTGCAGGAACGGCAGCAGCTCCGCCTTGCTGCGGCGAAACTGCGTATCTGCCCACTCCACACCAAAGCACAACGCCGTGCAGGGCTGATCAAAGCTGATCGGCGCGGGAAATATATGCATATATTCCGCGGCGTACACAGGCTTGGCAAAGGAGAACATCACACTGTGAAGCGGAATTTCCTGGCCGGCCAGCCACGACGCGACTCCGTGGGCCAGTTTCATCATCAGCTCATGCCCCCAGCGTTGTGCGTTGGCTGTGGAGTCGCGCGCCTCCAGGGAAATCACCACCTGACCCGACTTTTCTCTGTAGTCGAGCTGATAGTCATCGAGCAGCAAGTTCCAGAATCGAGTGAAGCGGTACATGGCTTTGCCCAAGGAGCTTGCATCAAGCAGGCTCGAGCATAGGTATTTGAGGGTGCCGCTACGAATACGACGGGAGAATTGCCCCATCACCTCGTCATCCGTACCCAATGCCACCTGCTGATACAAGCGCACGAATTGATCGTAAGTCACCCGTGCACCTGGCGCCTCCAGTAAGTGGGTTGCAATGCCCGCTGCACTGACGAAGGTCTGAATGTCAGCGGCACTGCTGATGTTCAACGCCCCTTGTAAAAGCCCCTGAACGAAGGTCATGGGCAACGTGTTGTCCACTGGATGATCCACCTGCTTCGCTCCTCTGAGCACAACTGAACTGGCGTGATATGCAAACTAATCGGCGGATCGGGTTATTTCAAGCCCGATGGTGCGCTGGCTAAGCTAGGCCCATATCGCGAATCAAAGCAACCTTGATCGAAAGACGGCTTGAACTAACCCTCAAAAAAAGTGGCCGTTAATGCAAATCAATGGAGGCCGCAGCGCCTTTGTTCAGCCTTCGTTAGATCAAGAAAAGTCCTCAGATTTTGCCACCCACCAAGGACCGGCAAACCGATCATCCCACCTGATAACAAGGGCCTCATCGCCCCGGAAGAAAAAACAATGGCTGACAATAGCGTCCCAACCGTAAAGCTGCTGATCAACGGCAAGCTGGTCGAATCCAAAACCACTCAATGGCGTGATGTGGTCAATCCGGCTACCCAGGAAGTGTTGGCCCGAGTGCCCTTTGCCACCACCGACGAAATGAACGCCGCCGTTTCCAGCGCTAAGGAAGCCTTCAAGACTTGGCGCAAAACGCCAATAGGCGTCCGCTCCCGAGTATTCCTCAAGTATCAGCAGTTGATCCGCGAAAACATGAAGGAACTGGCGGCGATTCTCACGGCCGAACAAGGCAAAACACTGCCGGATGCAGAGGGGGATGTGTTCCGCGGCCTGGAAGTGGTCGAGCATGCCGCCAGCATCGGCAACTTGCAGCTGGGTGAACTGGCCAATAACGTGGCCGGTGGTGTGGACACCTACACCTTGCTGCAACCGTTGGGTGTCTGCGCTGGTATTACCCCATTCAACTTCCCCGCGATGATCCCGCTGTGGATGTTTCCAATGGCCATTGCTACCGGCAATACCTTCATCCTTAAGCCCTCCGAGCAGGACCCGATGGTCACGATGCGCCTGGCAGAACTGGCGATGGAAGCCGGCGTTCCACCAGGCGTACTCAACGTGATTCACGGTGGTGTGGAAGCAGTCAACTTGATCTGCGATCACCCCGATATCAAGGCCGTTTCCTTTGTCGGTTCGACCAAGGTCGGTACACACGTTTACAACCGCGCCACGTTCAACGGCAAACGTGCACAGTGCATGATGGGCGCGAAGAACCATGCAATCGTCCTGCCCGATGCGAACAAGCAGCAGACGCTGAACAATTTGCTTGGCGCTGCATTCGGTGCGGCCGGCCAACGCTGCATGGCCCTGCCTGTTGTGATCCTGGTCGGCGAAGCGCAGAGCTGGCTGCCAGACCTCATCGAAAAAACCAAAGGCCTGAAGATCAGCGGCGGCGCCGAGCCTGGCACCGATATTGGCCCGGTGGTGTCCTGTTCGGCACTGGATCGAATCAGCAGCCTCATCGCCACTGGCGTTGAGCAGGGCGCAACGCTTGTGCTGGATGGCCGCAATCCAGAGATTGCGGGCTATGCCCAAGGCAACTTTATCGGGCCGACCATCTTTTCCGACGTCACCACAGAAATGGCCATCTACCGAGAGGAAATCTTCGGTCCGGTGCTCTGTGTATTGCATGCCGATACCCTGAATGATGCCATCGAGCTGATCAATGCCAACCCAAATGGTAACGGCACTGCCCTCTTCACCCGCTCAGGCGCGGCTGCCCGACACTTCCAAGAGGAAATTGATGTCGGTCAGGTCGGGATCAACGTGCCGATCCCGGTCCCAGTCCCACTGTTTTCCTTCAGTGGCTCACGCGCGTCCAAGCTCGGCGACTTGGGTCCGTACGGCAAGCAAGTGGTGCAGTTCTATACCCAGACCAAGACCATCACCGAACGCTGGTTCGATGAAGACGAGGTCAGCGGCCCAGTCAACACCACCATCACTCTGAAATGAAGCAACAGGCCGGCGCCATTTGCGCGCCGGCCTGATCTGGGAGTCTGCGTCATGCAATTTGAAACTCTGCTGTTGGAAATCCACGAACGCGTTGGCCTGATCACCCTGAATCGGCCGAAGTCACTTAATGCCATCAATAGTCAGGTGATCGCAGAGCTGAACCAAGCCTTGGACCACCTGGAAAAAGACCCGGCAATTGGCTGCATGGTCATCACCGGGTCCACAAAAGCCTTCGCCGCGGGTGCGGATATTAAAGAGATGGTGGAGTTCACCTATCCCCAAGTGTTCCTCGATGATTTCTTCTCTGCTGCCGACCGTATCGCCAGCCGACGCAAGCCGTTGATCGCTGCTGTTGCCGGCTATGCCTTGGGGGGCGGTTGCGAACTGGCACTGATGTGCGACTTCATCTATGCCGCCGACAACGTCCGCTTCGGTCTGCCGGAAATCACATTGGGTGTGCTTCCAGGAATCGGTGGCACACAACGTCTTGCCCGCGCAGTGGGTAAGGCCAAAGCCATGGAAATGTGCATGAGCGGTCGCCAAATGGACGCCGAAGAGGCCGAGCGGTCTGGCCTAGTCGCCCGCATTTTACCGGTCGACAGCCTGCTGGACGAAACGCTCAAGACCGCCAGGGCGATTGCTGAGCGGTCGCTGCCGGCGACCATGCTGGTGAAGGAAAGCGTCAACCGGGCCTTCGAGTCCAGCTTGAGCGAAGGCGTGCGCTTCGAACGTCGGGTATTCCACTCAATCTTCGCCACAGCAGATCAGAAGGAAGGCATGGCAGCCTTCGTCGAAAAGCGTCCAGCACAGTTCAAGCACTGCTGACACCCGCCCATTAACAAGGAATCACCATGAAAATTGGCTTCGTAGGACTCGGCAACATGGGTGGGCCAATGGCCCTGAACCTGATCAAAGCTGGCCATGTAGTAACCGTATTCGACTTGTCGGCAGCCTCACTGGCGCGTCTGGTTGAGGCAGGGGCCGCGGCCGCGGAATCTCCAGCTGCCATCGCCCAAGGCGACGTAGAGCTGATCATCACCATGCTGCCCGCTGCTGCACATGTGAAATCCGTTTACCTGGGCGCCGAAGGCATTTTGGCTCACGTCCGCCCCGGGGTTTTTCTGATCGATTGTTCGACTATTGATCCACGCACTGCTCGTGAAGTGGCCAAGCAGGCGTTCGGAAATGGTAATCCAATGCTCGACGCTCCCGTCTCCGGCGGAACCGGTGGCGCAAGTGCCGGGACCTTGACCTTTATGGTGGGTGGTTCAAGCGCTGACTTCGACCGTACTTGGCCGATTTTGGCGGCGATGGGCAAGAACATCGTGCACTGCGGCGATTCCGGCAACGGCCAAGTCGCCAAGGTTGCCAACAACATGCTGCTCGGTGTCTCGATGATTGCAGTTTCCGAGGCCATGGCGCTTGGCGTTTCTCTGGGGATGGACGCTGGTGTGTTGGCCAGCATCATCAATACTTCCAGCGGTCGCTGCTGGAGTTCGGACACCTACAACCCCTTCCCTGGCGTACTTGAAAACGCGCCTGCGGCTCGTGGATACACCGGCGGCTTTGGCACCGACCTGATGCTCAAAGACTTGGGACTTGCCAGCGAAGCGGCCCAACAGATCGGCCAACCGGTCCTCCTTGGTGCGTTTGCCCAGCAGCTCTATCAAAGCTTCAGCGCACAAGGCAATGGCAGCCTGGATTTCTCCGCCATCATTAACATGTATCGCAAGGGCGCCTGAACATGAGTGATGTCGAAGCGTCTGTTCTGGCTGCAGTACGCAACCGCATCGGCCACCTGACACTGAATCGTCCGGGCGGTCTCAATGCGTTGACGCTGCCTATGGTCCGTCTGCTCCAGCAGCACCTGCGAACCTGGGAGCAGGACCCGAACGTAGTTGCCGTGGTATTACGCGCAGCGGGAGAGAAAGCATTTTGCGCTGGCGGAGACATCCGCATGCTTTACGAAAGCCATATGTCAGGTAACGGTCTGCATGAGCTTTTTCTCGAAGAAGAATATGCGCTCGACGAATACATCCATAACTACTCAAAGCCCCTTCTAGCCTTAATCGATGGTTTGGTTCTCGGAGGGGGCATGGGGTTGGTGCAGGGGGCAACCCTGCGGGTTATCACCGAACGCACGCGCATGGGCATGCCCGAGGTGGGTATTGGATTTTTCCCCGACGTCGCTGCCAGCTATTTTCTGCCACGTTTGCCTGGCGAGTTGGGGATTTATCTGGGGGTCACCGGAATCCAGATACGCGCCGCAGATGCCCTTTATGCAGGCCTGGCCGACTGGTGTATCACCAGTTCCCAGATCCCCGAACTGGATCATTGTCTCAACAACATGAGTTGGACAGACCAGCCACTATCGGCCTTGCAAGCGCTACTCGCCACACTGGGCGTCAACAAGTTCCCAGGTTCGGAGCTCAAGGCGATGCAGCCCGCCATAGACCGGCACTTCGCTGAACCTGATCTTGCCTCGATTCGTGCGGCACTCCTGGCAGAGCCCTCTCCCCAGTTCCAAGACTGGGCAGAAGAAACCGTTGATGTACTGGACAGCCGCTCTCCGCTGGCAATGGCCGTCACTCTGGAATTATTACGCCGTGGTCGGAATTTGTCCCTGAGCGAATGTTTTGCCCAGGAACTGCATCTGGATTACCAGTGGTTCGACAAAGGCGATCTGATGGAAGGCGTACGTGCCCTGATCATCGACAAGGACAAGAACCCGGCCTGGAATCCACCGACCTTGGCTGAGCTTGACCCGGCACGGGTAGAAGCATTTTTCAGTGATTTCAAGTCCACCACCTGCGCGCCACAGCGGCTTGTCACTGTTTGACCCCTTGATAAGAGAGATACCCGATGCACGACCTCGAATTGACTGAAGAGCAGCGAATGATTCGCGACATGTCCCGCGACTTTGCTCGTCGTGAGATCGCGCCGAAAGCCGAATACATGGAAAAAGCCAGCTGGATCGACGACGTCCTGGTGAAGCAGATGGGCGAACTTGGTCTGTTGGGAATGGTGGTTCCTGAAGAATGGGGTGGCACTTACATCGACTACGTCGCCTATGCCCTGGCCGTGGAGGAAATTTCGGCCGGTGATGGTGCCGTCGGTGCACTGATGAGTATTCACAACTCCGTCGGTTGTGGTCCGATTCTGAAGTTCGGCACGCAGGCACAAAAGGATTTCTGGCTAGCAGATCTGGCTAGCGGGCAAGCAATCGGCTGCTTCTGTCTGACCGAACCGCAAGCAGGATCAGAAGCGCACAACCTGCGAACACGTGCAGAACTGCGCGACAGCCAATGGGTGCTTAACGGTGCAAAGCAATTCGTGAGCAACGGTAAACGCGCCAAGCTGGCCATCGTGTTTGCCGTGACCGATCCGGAGCTCGGCAAGAAAGGTTTGTCGGCGTTTCTGGTGCCCACCGATACACCAGGTTTTACGGTCGACCGAAGTGAACACAAGATGGGGATTCGCGCATCAGATACCTGCGCGGTCACCTTAAACGATTGTCGAATTCCCGAAGCCAACTTGTTGGGGCTGCGTGGAAAAGGCCTGTCGATCGCCCTGTCCAACCTGGAAGGTGGACGCATCGGGATCGCCGCTCAGGCGCTCGGTATTGCTCGCGCTGCGTTTGAAGCAGCACTGAATTATTCACGTGACCGTATCCAGTTTGGCAAGCCGATCAGCGAACACCAAAGCATCGCCAACATGTTGGCTGACATGCACGTGCAGCTTAACGCTGCCCGCCTCATGATCCTGCATGCAGCACGACTGAAAAGCGCCGGCCACCCCTGCTTGTCGGAAGCCTCGCAGGCAAAGTTGTTCGCGTCAGAAATGGCTGAGCGTGTGTGCTCAAAAGCCGTACAGATTCATGGTGGTTACGGGTACCTGGAGGACTATCCAGTAGAGCGCTATTACCGGGATGCCCGCATTACCCAGATTTATGAAGGCTCCAGTGAAATTCAACGTCTGTTGATTGCCCGGGAACTGGCGCACTACACAATTTAAACATCTCGATGAGCGCTAGGTCCGACGGTTGGGCTCGCTCGAAACTTCATCTATCAAGAATGGAGCCCACAATGGCCCTAGCAGAAGTTTTTTTCGTCGGTACGGCACGGACTGCCATCGGTAGTTTCGGCGGAGCCTTAAAGGATATTCCCCTAGGCGATCTGGCCACCGCAGCAGTCAAAGGTGCCCTCACCCACGCAGGCATCGACGGCCAACAGGTTGATCATGTGGTGATGGGGAATGTGATCCCAACCGCGCCACGGGACGCCTACCTGTCAAGGGTTGCAGCAATCGGGGCAGGTATTCCCAAGGAAACGCCAGCGTTCAATGTTAACCGCTTGTGCGGCTCCGGCTTGCAAGCAATCGTTTCCGCCGCGCAGGGTATCCTGCTTGGCGATTTTGGGGTTGCTGTAGCGGGTGGTGCAGAGTCCATGAGTCGCGGCCCCTACCTCATCCCCAGCCTGCGCTGGGGGAGTCGGCTGGGTGACAGTCAGGCCGTGGATTACATGAATGGGATTCTTCACGATCCTTGGAAAAGATCCCATATGGGGATTACTGCTGAAAACATTGCCGAACGATATGGCATTTCACGTGAAATGCAGGATCAGTTGGCACTTCAGAGCCAACATCGGGCTGCACACGCCATCGCAGAGGGCCGCTTCAAGACGCAAATCGTGCCGATGGAAGTGCAGGTGAAGAGAAGGACCGTGCTGTTTGATACAGACGAAAACGTACGCCCCGACATCGACATCGAACAACTGGCCAGGATGCAGCCAGTCTTCCAACAGGGTGGTACTGTGACCGCCGGCAACGCATCCAGCCTCAACGACGGAGCGGCGGCCCTCGTTCTGGCTGATGCTAATGCAATCAAGCAACACAACCTTAAGCCAATTGCCCGTCTTGTGGCCTATGCGCATGCCGGCGTTGAACCGGATTACATGGGCATTGGCCCCGTTCCTGCCACTCGCATGGTACTGAAGCGTGCTGGGCTGGGCATTCAAGACATTGATGTCATCGAGTCAAACGAGGCTTTTGCAGCGCAGGCTTGTGCCGTGGCCCAACAACTGGAATTCGACCCGGCGAAGGTCAACCCCAATGGTTCCGGGATTTCACTCGGACATCCGGTTGGTGCCACGGGGGCAATCATAACGATCAAGGCTATTCATGAGCTGCACCGCACACGCGGACGGTATGCGCTGATAACGATGTGCATTGGCGGCGGACAAGGCATTGCAGCCATTATTGAACGGGTTTAAGTCGACCACGAACCAATAATTTTCTGCAAGGGGCGTGACCGGAAGCCACCGGTCCGCTCCTCCAACTAAAATCGACGCCCCCCTAATTTACAATCCGCCAACCACAAACGTACAAGCCATGCACAACCCCGTTTGCTTATGCTCTGACTAACCTCCGCAGGCGACGTATCGAAACGAAGGCGGCGCTGCAAAACATCGCATGAGACCCTTCTTACAGCACTAATTTTCGGGCGTCCCCTAGGCCCAGTTATTGCCGAAATCGACCATGCTATCCTGAATCGCGTTTTATATTGCAATCGCACCGGTGCGCCACTATGCAAGACGACCAATCGAAACGGGACTGGGTGATACATGCGCCTCTGACCTCGAAGGTCGAGCGGTTTGAGGCGTTCTTTGGCTCACACGCCTTCGACCCACATCGACATGATACGTATGCCATCGGGCGTACGATTTCCGGTGTACACCGGTTTCATTACCGCGGCGAATCGAAGCTGTGCTTGCCCGGTGAAACCATGATCATTCACCCGGATGAAGCACATGACGGTTGCGCCGGTTCCGAAGCAGGATTCCGGTATCGCGGCGTGTATGTTCCACCGTCCCTGGTCCAGGACATTGTGAAGGGCGCTCCCCTACCTTTTCTTGCCGCCGGCATTACACGTGACCCTCGCTTGGCCGCTGCCGCTGATGTGCTGCTCAATACCTTGGACGCCGATCTGGACTCGTTGGCGGAGGACGATGCTCTTTACACCTTCGTCAGTACTTTGGCAGAGGTCGCCGGGCATCCCATGACCAAAGCCTCCCATCATTTTGCGGCTGCCGCTCTCGCCCGCGAATACATTGATGACAACCTCGACCAGCCGATCACGCTCGACGACCTTGCTGACTGCGCGGGGCGAGATCGCTGGAATCTATCGAATGATTTTCGCGCGTTCTTCGGAACCAGCCCACACCGGTACCTCACACTTCGGCGCCTGGATCGTGTGAAAGCGCTCGTTCTGGCGGGGCAAGCGTTGTCGGACGCCTCGATAGAAGCGGGATTCTTTGATCAAAGTCACATGACCAGGCATTTCAAAAAGGCATTCGGACTTTCGCCTTCGCGCTGGTGCAATCCTCGAAAGGATTAGTTAATCACTGACTCCGTCACAAGCTCACCCTTGAAGCTCATGCCCACGCAAGTTTCGCTGAGGGGCCCTGCCCGCTCGTAACCGAAACGTACTCCCGCCTACTCCCGCGGAACACTGTCACAAGGACTTTTTCAATGCCTGATATCACTCTCACCACTCTGCATGGGCTCAAAGCTCGCGGCGAAAAAATTGCCATGCTGACCTGCTACGACGCCACCTTCGCCCAAGCGGCAAGCTCCGCCGGTGTGGAAATGCTCTTAGTAGGTGACACGTTGGGCATGATTTTGCACGGACACGACAGCACGCTACCGGTGCAGGTAGAAGACGTTGCCTACCATACCGAATGCGTCAGGCGCGGCAACGTCGGCGCCTTCATCGTCGCGGATCTTCCATTCATGAGTTACGCCACCGTTGAGCAGGCTCTGCAGAGCGCTGGTCGCCTGATGAAGGCCGGCGCACACATGGTCAAGCTGGAAGGAGATCGATGGTTGGCCGAATCGGTCAAACGACTGACCCAAAACGGTGTGCCGGTATGCGCACACCTCGGCCTGACGCCGCAATCAGTCAACGTTCTCGGCGGCTTCAAGGTCCAGGGGCGAGACCCGGTTCGGGCGCGTCAGTTGATAGAAGACGCGATCACATTGGAAGAAGCTGGCGCTGCAATGTTGTTAGTCGAATGTCTGCCTAGCCCATTAGCCGAGCAACTCAGTCAAGCCGTAAGGATCCCGGTAATTGGCATCGGCGCGGGCGCCGGTACTGATGGCCAAGTGCTGGTACTTCACGACATGCTTGGTCTGTCCCTGACCGGACGCACCCCAAAATTCGTGCGCAATTTCTTGACGGGACAGAACAGTATCCAGTCCGCGTTGCAGTCCTACGTAGCGGCAGTTAAAAGCCGCGAGTTTCCTGGCGCAGAGCACGGATATGCAATGTGATGACGTTGTTCTCGAGCACCGTAAAAATTAGTGGGGGACGCAGAGCGCGTGCGGGCTGGTTCTCATTACGGGAGTGGCGTGTTTTGCAAATTAATCGGCGGATCGGGTTATTTCAAGGCTAACGGGTCACTGGCTAAGCTAGTCCCAAGATCTAGTTAGCCTGATTGGTACACCTTTTTGGTAAACAACGCGCATTGGCCGCTAATGCAAATAATCTGAGGATTGCAAAATCGGTAACCAGCCGCCAAGTGAGCGGTCAACCTAGAACAATAAAGGGAATCGCTGCATAGCTAGACCCGGTAACGCGGCATCCTCATTTCCATCTATCAACTTGAAGCTACATTCACGCACCACTTCAGTTGCCACGAGGTAATCAAGACCGGACACGACGTCCATAGCACCTGAGAGAGTTGGTTCATCGCGCAGTTTGCTGCGCACTTGAACTCTCTCGGGTTGCCCTGCAGCACCTGCCATTCAAGAGCATGGCAGCCCCATAACAAAAAAACTCCAGCCAATAACAATTAAAGTTTAAGGAGCTCAAATATGTCATCGCACCCCGTCTATCAGGCCCTGCGGAGTCATCCACAGTATCAAACACTGGTTCAACGCCGTAGTCGTCTCGCCTTTACCCTCAGTGCCATCGTGTTAGGACTTTACTCACTGTTTGTCGCTGCGGTCTCGTGGCATCCGCAACTACTGCTGCATGTGCCTCTGGGAGGTGGTCTCACCACCGGCATATGGTCCGCACTCATCCTTATCATCGGCTCCTGGTTACTGACCGGGCTGTATGTTTTTCGGGCAAATAATCAGTTCGACAAATTGACCCAGGCGCTGTTGTCGGAGGTGAAAGCATGAAATCGCTCACACGACTGTTGTTGGTACCATTGCTCTGCTTCACCAGCATTGCGGCCATTGCACAGACAGTCCAACCCGGCACGCACGGGCCAAACATGACAGCGATCGCGATTTTCCTGGCGTTCGTGATCACAACCATCGGCATTACTTATTGGGCGGCCGGCCGAACACGTTCTGCCTCGGATTTCTACACCGCGGGTGGCGGTATCAGTGGTGTGCAAAACGGCTTTGCCATCGCTGGCGACTACATGTCGGCAGCCGTATTGCTTGGCGTTTCCAGCATGGTATTCGCCACAGGATTCGATGGAATAATCTATTCGGTCAGCGCTATTCTCGGATGGCCGCTGATTATGTTCTTGATGGCCGAACGACTAAGAAACCTTGGACGCTACACCCTCGCCGATATCATTGCCTATCGTCTCGACCCTGTGGGCACCCGCCTGTTTTCGGCCTTCAGTTCCTTTGTCATTGTGTGCTTCTACCTGATTGTGCAAATGGTCGGCGCCGGGCAATTAATCAACCTTCTGTTCGGGCTCGACTACGAAATTGCTGTTATTTGTGTCGGCGTGTTGATGGTGGTCTACGTAACGTTTGGAGGCATGGTCGCTACTACCTGGGTGCAAATCATCAAGGCGGTATTATTGCTCAGCGGGGGGATTCTGTTAACGCTACTGGCCTTTCAGCACTTTGGCTTTAGCATCGAGCACATGATCGACAGTGCCGTAGCCAGCCACCAGAGTGGTAAGCAAATTCTTGGCCCCCTGAAAATCGCCACCGACCCGCTCTCGATGATTTCGCTGTCTCTCGGGCTGGTGTTTGGTATCGCTGGACTGCCACACATCATGATGCGTTTCTTTACCGTCCCCGATGCCAAGGCCGCCCGTAAGTCAGTGCTCGTTGCCTACGGTTTAATTGGTTTGTTTTTCATACTGGTCTGCATTCTAGGCACCGCTGCGATCAGTATCGTTGGTCAAGACCCGCAGTACTTTGAACAAGGCGTCATCGGGGGCCCGCTGCTTGGCGGCGTCAACATGGCGATCATGCACTTGGCCCAAGCCTTGGGTGGCGATCTGATGTTCGGGTTCCTGGCCGCCGTTGCATTCGCCACTATTCTCGCGGTGGTTTCCGGATTGGCCCTGGCCGGTGCCTCTGCCATTTCTCACGACCTGTATGCCAATGTACTGTGTAAAGGCAAACCTGACAGCAAAAGTGAAATGCGAGTTAGCCGCTGGGCAACCATCGGTCTAGGAGTCGTCGCTGTTGCTCTGGGGATTCTCTTCAAAGGACAAAACGTCGCGTTCCTGGTAGCACTGGCATTCGGGATTGCTGCCTCTTCCAACTTCCCGATCCTGCTGCTGGCCATGTATTGGAAAGGTCTGACAAGCCGTGGCGCCATTTGGGGCGGGTTGAGTGGGCTGGTCAGTTCATTGGCGTTGGTCTTGCTGTCTCCGGGTGTATGGGTCAAAGTCCTGCATCACCCCGAGGCACTTTTCCCCTATGACTACCCTGCGTTGTTCTCGATGCCATTGGCATTCGTAATTGCCTGGGCGGTCTCATGCCTCGACCACAGTCCGAGTGCCAATGTTGAGCGTGACGCCTTCGAGCAACAAAGCGTACGCGCCGAAACTGGATGGGGCGCTGAAAAAGCCGCGCAACACTAATTGGCTTGAAGCATTTTAAGACCAGGGCGTGGTAATGGCCTTCACCACGCCCATCCCTCGCCGGTGCGAAAGGACAACACCGTAGTCTGATATGAGGATCATCAATGCTGGTTTCCATTACTCAAAAAGACCATTGGGTTAATACACCTTACGGTCAGGTGTTCGCCCGTAGCTGGCATCCCCACAATGATGAGCCAGCGCAAAATACAGCCCCTATCATCCTCTTCCATGACTCGCTCGGCTGCGTTGAGCTATGGCGCGACTTCCCTGCCCGTTTGGCGAAAGCAACCAAAAGATGCGTGGTTGCCTATGACCGATTGGGGTTTGGTCAGTCAGATCCTCATCCGGGCGATTGGTCCTATCACTTCATTCGTGAAGAGGCGCAGCGTTACTTTCCCTTCGTACGATCGAGTCTCGGCATCGATTGTTTTATCGCCTTCGGCCACAGCGTGGGGGGGGCGATGGCGACAAATTGCGCCGCGTTGTTTCCCGAGCAATGCCTGGCGTTGGTCACCGAATCCGCCCAAGCCTTTGTTGAGGAGCGAACAGTCTCGGGGGTACGCAGTGCAAAAGAACAGTTTCAACAACCAGGTCAAATCGAGCGCTTGCAGAAGTACCACGGTGACAAGGCCCAATGGGTGTTGAACGCTTGGACCCAAACCTGGCTTTCGCCCTTTTACGCAGATTGGTCCATAGAGAAGGGGTTGCCTGCGATTCAGTGTCCGCTGTTGGTTATCCATGGCGCGCAAGACGAGTTCGGTTCAACGCTGCACCCTCAGCGATTCGCCAACCTTGCCCGCAAAGAAGTTGAGCTGCTCATACTTAGCGATTGCCAACACGTGCCCCACAGGGAAAAACCGCAAAGTGTAATTGACGCGGTTGGACGCCTGTTATAAAGGCATGAGAGCAAGGTTGGTGTCGGCAGACGCCCGTTAGCCGCAACTGGTTCACAGGGGCAGCGAACGATCTTGAATGACACGCTTCATCACCAGGGTTGTTGTCAACCGCTGAACATTGGGTAGCGTCGACAGGCAATCATCATATAGCTGATGGAACGACGGTAGATCACGTGTAATGACGTGAAGTAGATAATCAGGCTCGCCAAACAGCCGTTGAGCCTCGACGATCTCTGGTACTCCCAATAGTGCACTTTCAAACGCTTCAACCGCTTGATGATCCCCTTCGCGCAGCGTCGCAAAAACCATTGCTGAAAAATTCAAACCTAACGCGCTGGGCGAAAGTTGAGCGCGATAGCCCTCGATCACCCCGGACTCCTCAAGCGCACGCACCCTACGATGGCAAGGGGACAGGCTCAGACCGACCCGCTCGGCCAGTTCTGTGACCGACAATCGCCCGTCAGATTGAAGCTCGGCAAGTATTTTTCGATCAGTGCTATCCATATAGAAGAATCTACCTTAATTCAGTCATCAATCCGGAATAATAGGGATAACATTTTAACCGTTTTCAATTATTCTTTTTCAAACTTTGTTACCACCTGTCATCCGTATTTGTCCGATTCAGGACTGATATCGGTTGTATGTCTGCGAGAGTGAAAAATGCACCCCGTCATCACTAGCGATCAATTCAACAAGGCGGAAGCTGTCATACGCGGCTCTCGCCAACCAATCACAACATCGTCCATCAATGCGAGGTTGGTATGAGTCTTAGTATTTTCGCCGCGTTCTGGGCTGTGTCTTTTTTATTCGTGATTACCCCTGGAGCAGATTGGGCGTACGCGATTTCGGCGGGGTTGTTTGGTCGCGTCGTGATGCCCGCGGTGGCTGGTTTGTTGATTGGCCATGTGTTGGCGACGCTGATTGTAGCTGCAGGTGTTGGTGGCCTGGTTGCTAGCAACCCCGTCGCCCTTTCGGTGCTCACTATTGGAGGCGCGGCTTACCTGATCTGGCTCGGAATCAACATGATTTTACGCCCTTCGGTACCACAAGCCGGCGAAACGCAAGCCACAGGCTCCTGGGCACGCTGGACTCTTAAGGGGGCCTGCGTGAGCGGCCTCAATCCCAAAGTTTTTTTGCTTTTTTTGGCTTTGTTGCCGCAGTTCACTGATCCAACGGCCGCATGGCCGGTGCCATTTCAGATCGTCGCGCTGGGCCTGCTTCACGCCTTCAGTTGCGGCGTGATTTACCTGGCTGTGGGTTTTGGCTCTCGAGCGGTGCTGCAGGCTCGTCCGGTGGCAGCCAAAGCGGTTAGCCGTCTCTCGGGGGCTATCATGATCATTATCGCCGTGCTTCTGTTGATTGATCAGATTCTGCGCTAACTACCATCTGCTTCAGAAATAGGCGAAGGGTAAACCTATGTTGAGAAGCTCTGCAGGGATGTTCCGTTAGCTTCGTAAAGCTTTCGAGTGACTGCTTCGACCACTTATTGCCCGTCACTGATACCAGCTTTCGCGGGTAGGCAAGCTGACGAAGCTTTTAACCTCCACTCTTGAATGAGATGAAAAAAAGGGGCCTCGAAGGTCCCTTTTGTACCCAAACCAAAATCATTTGGTCAGCCAAGATTCAACGGTCGTGGAGCCGTGTTCTGCTTTCCATTCTTTCAGTGTTTTGTGATTGCCGCCTTTGGTTTCGACGACTTCGCCGGTGTGAGGATTCTTGTAAACCTTCACTTGGCGTGGCTTACGGATGCCAGCTTTAGAATCGACAGCAAGAGCGCGACGGCTCGCTTGCGGATCTAGCAGGTTGACTACGTTCGGTAGGCTGTAGCCGTACTCAGCCAGCAGTGCACGCAGTTTGGTCTCGAACTCGATTTCTTTCTTGAGGCCAACGTCCCCTTTCAGGGCTTCGAGAGCTTGGAGCTGTTCAGCCAAGTGCTTTTCAAGCTGACGAAATTCTGCGAGTTTTGACATGTTAATTCTCCATGTAGTTAGTCACCTAACGATACACCAAAAACCACAATTTGAACCTAGGGTCAGGGAGCCCCGTGTCTGTGAGTCCAGGTTCGCGGCCCTGATTTATTCGCCCTCCAACAAGAGCGGCATATTGAGGTGCACATCAATCTGATCGACTAGCTAAATCTAAATGATGCAAGCGACAAGATGCGTATCCGCAGGAAGCATCCTCCCGGAGACGCATTCATGTCAGCCGCCAAAAGTTCGAGAGTTCGGGATACGGAGGGATGAGCTTGCATCGTTTCATTAAACGCCGTCGCGGTCTTGCTCGCACGCGATTCGCAAGAGCGATGATGGGGTTACGAGGATTGCGTAATTGCATGAATTTGACCATCTATTCGCATTGCCATTGACCATTCAATTGCATCCGTGCTGACCAACCGTTTGCATCGACTTGACCAGCACACCCCGAAGTGACGACCGGCAAAGATCGGCCAAAAGCTGCCCCCCCCAACATCCCCCCCCAAAGCTATCCAACACCATCTCGTTGAACCGGCACCTCTGAGGGCCGGTTGCGTGGCTTTGAGTTTGAGCTTATTTTTCGGTTAAAAAGTCGAATATCGATACGGAGGATATTTCCTTACTTTCATCGTAAACAAGCTTGGGACTTCCTACGTCGCTGGTTAAATCCGTAGCTGCTGTGATCTGAACGCACGACTCACTCATCTGCACTGCACCTCGCTTCAGCAAACGATCAAAGAACGATTGTGTGAGGTCGGTGATAAAGAGTTCATAACCGAACGAGGCACCTACGTCGTGAATCGCTTTGATCGTCCGCTTCCCCAACCGCTCACGTTTCATGCAGCCAGGCATGAAGATATTCGGTATTTGAATTTCCTTGAGGTCGTGGAGGAACTCTACTCTCAATACCAAGATTGATTGAGGTCTGCGTCCCTCCGCGACATCCTTCTCCAGCGCATGTAGCTCCAATTTCATGCGATGCCGATCATCCGCATAAAATGGCGTGTAGCAGAATGTGTGATTGACACTCAGCTTGTCATCCAAAAGCTCCTGGATGGATTCCTGCACGTGCCTCTCAACTTCTCGTCTTTTCAAGGTTCGATCCTTCAATCATGAGGGTATTTTGGAGAACGGTCCGAAGCTGCGTAATTGCATGTACTTGACCACCCATTTGCATTGCTACTGACCAGTCAATTGCGTCCGTGCTGACCAATCGTTTGCATTCGACTTGACCAGCACACGCCGTAGTGACGACCGGCAGAGAACGCCCCCAAAGTAGACTTTGCCTTTTGGTGTACCTCATCGCGCGGCAATTCTTAGTCATAGCCATACGTCTCCCCGTACTTTGGACGTTACGTAGGTCGGGGTAATTCGCCATCCCGCAGTCTGATGCAGTCCAATCGCGTCCGAATTGGGGTGGTGATAGCGATTCGGATGGCCATACGAGACCGCCGCAGTGGCGCCTGCTTTTACCGGAATAGGAGGGCTGCCGCTGAAGGCCCCCCCGTGGTGTGTCACTGTAATCGCTGCAAACTGGTTTCCGGCGCCACTTGGGAGTAACGAATATGGGACATCTCCGGAAAGCAGAACGTCGCCTCCAGCTCTGTTTATCTTCATGACATATCCGCTTCCGTTTCTATCTGTCGATGCGCCAGTGCCTTTCCAGAGATGAAGGCTAGAGTCAAGCGAGTAGGAGGGGGCCGAAAGGAGGGTAAGCTTTGAACCGAGTTTGGCTTGTAGAGACGCGGCATTAGGGCCTACTGGTTGATCGGGGGCAAACCAGTCGAGTTGTCTTAGTGCAGGGATTTTGCTCACAGCTAGGGAGTAATGATCAAAATCCCAGTGTGAGAGGACGACAAACCCCGACGCAGGTACGCGTCTGGCTTCGGAAAAACTATTCGGGAAGGTTCGGTGATGGAAGAACACCGGGCCGCCTACATCGAAGTATCCGAGTACCGGAGATGTTATAGAGCGGTCAGGATGGATAGTCGAGAAACTGGCGTGTCCGACGTCTACGACCCTTACAAATGGGCCGACACCCGCAAGTTTTCGAGGGCGTTTGTCTTGCTTCTGGGTTCGAACAGCCGTCGTCGACTGGCAGAGATTCATCAATTTTTCCACCACCAGGGCAGGCCCTAAAGGTCCTCCAGACAAGGCGACGGCGCTTATGATGTTGGTTCTGACAACGGGACCACTATAGTCATTTTCGGCCGATAGGAACCAGGCTGGAGGTTCTCCAGGGCAATCTTGCAGCTCGAACTCAATCCAGCCCCCCTCATCCCAGCGGCTTTCAGGAAACAATGAATCCAGCCGGTTGATAGTCGAAAGGATGCGTACGATAAAAAGGTCGGAAACCTCCCTGTTGTGAGCAGTACCGGATTCGATAGCCTCAATCTTGATTGAGTCTATGACGACGTTCACTCGGCCTCTGGATTTTGTCTTTTCCTTTGGGAAAGTAACTGCCTCCAAAAAACCATAGGCCTTGATGACCGGCCGATCTGATTCATCCATGATCAATCTCACTTAAATGTTTATGACGCCAGCAGACGCCCGTCGCGCGTGGGCTACCTTCCAAGGATAACTAATATTGGCCCATCGGTATTGGTTAACAAGGGTGGCGACCTATTGCAGCAACTTACCAACGACTGTGATCGGGCCAAAGCTACCTGCCCCAAACGGCACCGTGCGCGATCGTCACCTCAGCTAAGGGCCCACAGCGATCAGTCGCACGCTTAAGATCAGATATGAACGACTTCACTATGACCAAATGAGCTTTCACGTAAACAAAAGGAAAGATGGGGTGATGGAAGATTTTCTGAACAAATCTGATGAGCTTCACATAGAGATCCTTCACCTTTTGGAGGGAGTTGCTCCATTCCCCGGCAAACGGCATGAGGTCGCAATGGTGGCTTGTGGCATGGCGCTGGAACACGCTCTGAGCCTGCGCCTACTGGTAAGAACTCAATGCTACACGTCAGCTCTGGCGATGATGCGTTTGCAGTATGAAGCCCTTACAAGGGCCGTTTGGCTTCTCTATGCGGCCAAGGATCAGCAGGTCGAAACCCTCGCGGCACCACTCACACTGGAAGCCGAACACAGCGCAAAGAATCTCCCGATGTTCTCGCAAATGCTCCGTGAGATCGTCGAAAGGGCTCCTGTGCAGGCATCAAGCATGCTAATGAGTTTCAAGGATGTGAATTATCACGCCATGAATTCGTTCGTACACAGCGGCATTCACCCTCTGCGCCGACATTCCGAAGGCTATCCACCTGAGCTGATTCAGAGCGGCGTTCAGAATAGCAATGGGCTTAACTTCATGACACTCCAGCTTGGAGTGATTCTTACGGGTGACCCGTGTCTGTTAAGCACTGTGAGAGCCGTGCAGGAAAAGCACAATCAGATTTTGCCGGGTCAGATTCCCCCACGTCACTGACTGAGACCTATGGTCACCGACCCAAACCAGGCAGCCGCACGTGTCCAGGAATTCAGAAGCGATTCAGACTGCTTATGGCCGTTTGTGGTCTGTCGCGATGGGCTGAAATCGGCCAAAAGCTGACATTCGCAGCGGAAGATTCAGTCTCTTCCTCGCCCCTGAGACTGCGTACGAAAGTAGGCACGGTTCAAGCGCCAGCGCTAGCGACTTGACCCTTTGCTGGATTGTTGGAGTTTCCCGAACAGTGAAGTCAAAGACTCGCGGATTATCTGAGAACTGAAATCATCCACTCTTACCTCCCGCCGCCACTCTGACCCGTGAGGAACACTCTATGACCTGCTCGTTAATAACGTCTCGACTCATCCGTTTCCTCCTGCTTGGTGCAGTGGGCCTCGCTGGCATTGGGTGCACACCCAACGCGCCAACCGACCCCGAAACCGCTTACCAGGACCGTCGTATGAAAGCCTCTGTCACGTACCTGCACCTGCTCCGCCATACGCCATTCTTTTCGGAGTTCAACGATGAGCAGTTGAATTGGGTGATCAAGCACTCGCGTGAATGGGACGCGCCGGCAGGGACGGTGATCGACAGCCGGGTAGCGGGTGCTGCTGCGTCGCCAGATTTGTGGATTTTGCTCGATGGCAGTTGGCAAGTTGAGACGAAGTATTCGACCCATGCCGCCGACAACGCTGCTCCAGGCAAGTGGTACAGTTCAGCTGCAACGCTTTCGGAAAGCCGCTTGGTCACTACCGGACGCAGCTACGTAATGCGCATTAAGGCGAGCGACATGGAAGACATGCTCGTGCAGAACTTTCCATTCGGAGGGCAGTTGTCGATAGGACGCGCTTGGTACACCTATATCGGCGCGGGCCAATCCAACGCGCCATCGTCTGCCGACTAAGCTCCGCCCTCAATTAACACTCTCTGCTAACAGTGGTAACGCGATCAGCCAGTGAAGATCTCTTTCAGCCACTCTACGAACACCCGAACCCGCGGTGAAAGATGTCGGTTGTGCGGATACAGCACGGACACGGGCATGGGTGGTGGAGGATGGCCAGGGAGCAACTCGCACAACATGCCTTGCTGCAACTCTTTGGCAACCCGATATCTGGGCACCTGAATTAATCCAATCCCCGCCAGGGCCGACGCCGTATAGATTTCTGCGCCGAAAACAGAGATGGCAGTGGGAATTGCGACTTCCTGCACCGTACCGTTTATTTGAAAATCGAATGGAAATGGTTTTCCGGTAGTGCGCGAGATGTAATTGATCGCCTTATGGTTAAGCAGCTCAGCCACGCTTTGTGGTTCGCCATAGGTGCTTACATAGACGGGGCTGGCGCAGGTGACCTGAGGCAGGTCGGCCAGATGCCGGCCGATCAACGATGAATCCCCAAGAGTTCCTGCACGCACCACACAATCGACGCCCTCCTCGATAAGGTCTACGAAGCGATCTGTCTCGCTGAGCGACAACTCGATACCTGGGTAGCGCTGCATAAATGCCGGCAACGCCGGTATGACGAAGAACCGAGCCAATGTGCCGTGCAAATCAACGCGCAATCGGCCCTTGGGCACGCTCTGCCGGAAGGCCAACTCCGCCTCCTCCAGCTCCGCCAGCAGATTTACGCATCGGCGATAATAGGCTTCGCCATCCAGTGTTGGACGCACTCGCCGAGTACTTCGCTCCAGGAGCCGGGTACCCAGCCACTGTTCGAACTGATTCATCACATGAGTAAGCGTCGCACGAGGAATCTCAAGATCCTCAGCTGCGGCGGTGAAACTACTGCGTTCGTATATACGAACGAAGATTTTCATGGCGCGAACCTGATCCATCGGGCTCCACTTCTGATTGTTGATAGAAACCGAATAGTACCTTCGTGCGCTCCTCCTTTCGCTAGAAACCGAGCACTACAGGCGATCTAACACACGTTGTCGCTTCCCGTTTACCCGTTCAGCGATCGAGGAACGGCTAACTACCAACGCTTCTATTGTTGGCCAAAATTGAATAGTTAAGCCTAATAACGAGTATTTATCAGAATTAGCTGCCATGGGAATCTACGTCCACACCCACTCCACACCCACGAAGAAGGCAGGGAATCAATATGAATACTTCCAACGGCAAAGTAGCAATCGTCACTGGCGCCTCTCGCGGTATCGGCAGTGAAATCGCCAAGCGTCTATCTCAGGATGGCTTTGCGGTGGTCGTTAACTACGCCAGCAGCGCGGGAGAAGCGAACACCTTAGTCGCAACCATCCAGGCGCAAGGCGGCCACGCACTTGCGGTAAAAGCCGACGTAGCCAGTGCACAAGACGTGCGTCGCCTGTTCGTCGAAACAGAAAGTCATTTCGGGGGTGTTGATGTTCTGGTCAACAACGCCGGAATCATGGCCCTGGCGACCATTTCCGAGACGGACGATGAAAGCGTCGACAGGCAGATCGACATCAACTTCAAGGGCACTTTCAACACCCTGAGAGAGGCGGCCAAGCGATTGCGCGACGGCGGGCGGGTGGTCAACTTTTCTTCAAGCGTCGTCGCCATGCTGCAACCCACGTACGGCGTTTATGCCGGCACCAAGGCCGCTGTGGAAGCCATGACGAGCGTCTTCGCCAAAGAGCTGCGCGGTCGCAACATCACGGTCAACGCCGTCGCTCCCGGCCCTACTGCCACCGATCTGTTTTTGAAGGGTAAGCCGCAAGAAGTGGTGGATCGGCTTTCCAAACTTGCCCCCCTGGAACGTCTGGGTGAACCGCAAGACATCGCCGCCACTGTCGCCTTCCTCGTGGGTTCCGATGGCGGCTGGATCAACGGCCAAACCCTGCGCGCCAACGGCGGGATTATCTGAATCAACGTTGTTGGTTTTTACCCTTATTGCTACCTGGAGAGACACATGAAACAAGTCATTGTTATCACCGGAGCTTCCAGTGGTTTTGGCGCGCTCACCGCCCGGGCACTGGCGCAAGCCGGCCATACCGTTTACGCCAGCATGCGCGATACGCAGGGTCGTAACGCACCGCAGGTAGAAGAAGCGGCTCGCTACGCCGAAGTGCATCAAGTCGATCTACGCACCGTCGAATTGGATGTCGCTTCCAGCGAATCCGTTGATGCCGGTATCGCAAAAGTAATCAAGGAAGCAGGACGGCTTGATGTGATTATTCACAACGCAGGGCACATGTCGTTTGGCCCAGCCGAGGCATTTACGCCAGAGCAGTTTGCCCAGCTTTATGACATCAACGTTTTGAGCACCCAGAGAGTAAATCGCGCCGCGCTGCCGTACCTGCGTCACCAAGGTAGTGGCTTGGTGCTTTGGGTATCTTCGAGCAGTGCCCGAGGGGGCACGCCGCCCTACTTGGCACCGTACTTTGCAGCCAAAGCCGCAATGGATTCTCTTGCGGTGTCTTATGCAGCAGAGCTGTCCCGCTGGGGTATCGACACCACCATTGTAGTTCCGGGCGCCTTTACCAAAGGTACCAACCACTTTGTTCACTCAGGCACGCCTGTGGACAGTGCAAGAGCCGCCGAGTATCACACGGGGCCGTACGCGGGCGTTCCTGAACAAAGCCTCAAAGGCCTGGCCTCCCTTGAGCCTGAAGATGCCGACGTAACGGACGTTGCCCGTGCCATCGTAGAAGTCGTTGAAATGCCATTGGGGCGCCGTCCGTTTCGCCGCCATATCGATCCTTCTGCAGACGGTGCCGAAATCGTTAACGGCATGGCTGACCGCGTGCGCGCCGAAATGCTGCGTCGCATTGGTCTCGAAGATTTGCTGCACACCCGCGTACCTAGCGCGGCAACCCAACCGGCTGTATCGCAGGAGTGCAACCAATGACCACCTCTCAAAAAGCTCTGGCGGAGCCGACCTACCGCTTGAAGTCACAATTCAAGTTCAACGCAATGACGGGTGTTGCTGCGGCCACCGCCTCCGCAGCAGCGGCGACCAGCCTTTCCGTCGGCTTGCCCGTCTGGGCTATGTTCATTGGCTGGGTCGCGTTCTTCTCGCGCGGTCATAGTGGGCGTGACGGCCTCATAAACTACGCCAGCGTATTGGCAGGTCTGGTCATTGGGATGGTAGCGGCCACAGCGATTGCCTGGCTTAGTCCTTCAATCGGCAAATCGGCATTGCCGCTGGTAGTTTTCGTGGTGGCGATGATGGTGGTCTCGCTCAGGGCAGTCCCGGTGATGAACAACGTACTGGCTTACTTTCTTGGCCTGATCGCCTTCTTTGCTGCACACCTGGAGCCGTCACTGGACGCCGTGCTGCGACTTGGGGGCGCGTCAGCGATCGGTAGCGCTGCTGCTTGGGCGTCATTAAAAGTTCAGCAACGCATTGCGGCATGATTGTTGAAGCTGGTGCGCACGCTAATTGCATCGGCTTTCAAACTTAGATAAAGCGGCACGTATTAACCCGACACCGTTTACGGCGAAGCTTAAAGTCTTAATTATTAATGCTGCGACAGCTGTAGTCCGCTACTGGCCGTTTACTGCAATTCGCGACTGACGGAGAGCGGTCATTTCCGGCGCAAAGGACGTGAATTCATTCAATTACTACCGCCGCGTCGTCTGAGCAAGGGTAACCTGTCGCATCTAACGACAACGACATATCAGAAATGCGCTTGATTAATGCCCTGGAGAGCGTCAATGGCAGCACAACGGTTTCGTTGATGTTGTAATAAATCGCAACTCTAAAAACTGAATCATCTAACATTAGCCGGCCCACTACACACTTCAGACCATCGATAAATTCACATGAAAACTTATTGAATTCCGACCAGTTTTGAAATTCAAAATCGACTACTGATATAGACAGACACCCCGTAATCGGGTTGATTTTGCTAAAATAATTACTGGGCAGTCCCAACGCTATCGGTGAAATTTCCGAGACTTTATGATTTTTTATTAAGATCTCAAGACTGCATTCAAATGACATAGTAGCTCCTAGTCATGTAGGCGTTTATCAATTCTAGTTCTGATCGGTCGGCGCGTCAGGTTGCCCGCATACTCATCCATACCCCTTAACCCGCCCGCCAGCGCCTTGCTTGCTTTGACGGCGATTGGAGCGGGGCCTATAACGTATCGGGTGCGGCCCTTCGCGACAGACGGCATTCAGCCGAGAACACCGGAAACGAGGCACTAAGATCGAATGGAGTCCATTGCAGACATCGTAATCAACCTACTGGCTCATCGCATTGGCGTTTACGTACTGAGGCTACTGAGTAGGGGCCGTTTCAAGGGAGAAAGCGGTTTTGCCTGGGGCTGGGCAGTCGCCGTTGGCGGCTTGATATTGTTGACTCCTTTCGCAGCTTTCATAGCCTGGATCATCCATACCAGCGGCCAGTGAGCTGATGTCCGCTTTGGGTCGATTTCTGCCTGTCGCGAAGGTGGGATGCCGATCTATAGCTGCATCCTTTCGTTATCAGAATTAGGTCGAAGGCTCACACCGACAAGCTAAGTTTTTCGTACACCACCTCGAATTCTTCACCCAATTCCTGTTGGATGGATTTCAGTAATTTAGCGGCAGCCTCGTCAAATCTTGCGTAATCGTCTGCATTCCAAGGGCCGGGATCAGGTGGGTAATCCCAGTTCAGCGAGGTGTCATGCCACTGTGAAAGCTCGTTAAGCATTGCTTTGACTTCGTCACTGAGTGGTAGCCTCTCTTCAATAGGCCCTACAGAAAATTTATCCCGTGCAATATTATTTCCACACCAAAGGCAACCGCCGCCCCATTCGAACATTAAGCGAACACGATAGCGTTCTGCCCTCATCATTGGGCTCCAATTTTTTGTGGGTACATGGTGTGCAATAGGTTGGCAAAGATATCCACGCTAGGCCAGCGACTCTGGGGCAACTCCCTACGACCGTCGCAGTTGCAGGATCGCATCTGTTAGCGCTCGTGCATTTGTGTCCAAGGTTTCCAAAGCCATGACTGCGTTCAGGGCGGCCTCCTCTACGCCATTCTCTGAAAACCATTTCGTGACCTCATCTAATGCCGCACGGATAGCATGCTGGTTGTGCACGATCAGTGTCAGAGCATCTGCCGTGGCGATGTTGGAGTCCGAGTTTTCAGGCATGGGATCCGTCCTGGAGTTAGAGGTTTGGAAAGCCTAGTTCATGCGGCCGATCGTGACTGACCACTTTTGGCCGGTTGCTGCCTGTCGTGTCGAGTTCCAATTCCCCCACGATGATAACTTCTAGACTTTTGCCGGTCGTCTACACCCACTACATTCTGCGCACGAAAAACGCCATTGAGGGGCCTTTGGGGCATTTTGTTACGTTTGGCTCGTGCGACCTGAACCCAACTCCATACACCTAAGGCCCACAGATTAGTTATCCCCAAGGCTAGGTATCCGTTTTGCGGCCTGCAGGATCCGATGCACGCTTAGGGGTCCAAGGCCCGCATCGCAGACATGGAAAAGACGAGAATGTTTCTGGATGGACTAATGAGTTTTTTTTGCAAAGACCCACTCTCCTCACAACAAAGCCTTCTGAAGTCATTTTTTTCATTTTCAAACTCACTGCTTATTTGAGTTTGGAAGGCTAGCATCCGATGGGCAATCTGCTTCGACGGAATGCACATCGACAATCGCTCCGCAACGAACCAGGGGAAAATTCCAGAGGTTCAATGGGTCGTGAAAATGGATATAACGCCCAAGCGCCGAATCTCTGTTTCTCGGAGAGCGGGAATGGTTGTCCAGCGCATTGAGTCTGCACCAGCAGGTCACAGTGTTTATTGCGGACGACTTACAGTAGGAATTGCTATCCCGAGACGACAAACGTCGCATTCGACAAAGAGGCTATCAGACCGCCGCAGCCTTTATTTTAGAATGTAAACCATGGGTAGTTAAAACAGCTCATCGTTTACACTTTAGAATCATGAAGCCTTGAAATTCGGCTAAAGAAATGGGGGGGGCTGGACCGGTAAACCCCTCACAATCAGCACCTTGAATCGATCACCGATGTGCAGGGGGCTCGATTACACTGTTGACAAGTAGACAGAACATTCCAACGGATCTGGTGGCCATCAGTGCTCAGCTCTCAACGGGTCATTCGTGCAAAAAACGCGGATATTAACATGCTCCCCGTAGGAGCTGCCGCAGGCTGCGATCTTTTGATCTTGAAAACAGAAGTCAAAAGATCGCAGCCTGAGGCAGCGCCTACAGAGTCAAAATCAAGTCTGCTTGTAACCGCGCACTTCATCCACGCCACGGTTGGCCAACTGGTCGGCGCGCTCGTTGCCATGATGGCCAATG
>Ga0247819_10000082_pt1 | contig 56734 bp, 49 predicted proteins | sample 13C_Xylose_Day6_FD_193428 | JGI IMG/M metagenome (GOLD analysis project Ga0247819, IMG submission 193428) | Soil microbial communities from agricultural site in Penn Yan, New York, United States - 13C_Xylose_Day6 | ecosystem: Environmental > Terrestrial > Soil > Agricultural land | place: USA... | reverse complement strand
ATTCCTGGGTGCCAAGGCCTGGCGCCGTTACACGGGTTCTTCCGGTCTGACCGATGCCCAGATCACCGATCGCGTGAACAAGTACATCACCGACAACGTGACGGGTCGCTTCGCAGGTCGTTTCGTGATCGTGGCCGATGCCCAGATCACCGACGGCGACAAGAAGCGCGGCTACAGCTGGACGCTGCCGATCAAGATCTACGCGCCCAACATGAAGACGGTCGAAACCCTGCGTATCGAAGCGTACCGAATCGAAGACGCTCCGGCCGACGCGGTGACGCAGTAATCGGCTCCCTCCTTCAACACGCTTTTTAGAGGACTCCTCTCATGAGTCGCGTACAAGACATTCTGATGAATCCCGGCGAGGCATGGGCCGCCGGGCGTCAGAGCCCGATGGTCAACGCCATCTACGGCGGGCAGAACGGCATTTCGCCCGTTCACCAGCAGTGGGTGTCGAACACGGGCTACGTTCGCAAGAACCTCATTTGCATGGTCCTGGAAGCCCCGCTGGGCTTTCAGTTGCTGCCCAACCCTGAGAAATGGGTTGGCATGCTCCGTGCAATGTGGGAATTGCATGCCCAACGCATCACCGGCCTGAACGCAGGTCTGGAAGTTGAATTCGCCGAAACCCCTGTGGGTGGTGCGGGTCAAGTTCACCATGACGTGACCAACGTGCGTGAAACGCCGTCGAACATCGTCCTGGGTCTGAACGAGAAGTACGGCTTGCCGTTCTTCAACTTCCACCGGGCGTGGATTACCAACCTGCTGATGGACCCGAACTCCAAGTTCGCAAACATCGCCACGTTGGGCAACATCCCGACCGACATGCTCGCCGACATGATGAGCGCTACCATGCTCTTTGTCGAACCCGATCCGACGCACACCAAGGTGAACGCGGCGTGGATGGTGGCGAACATGATGCCGCAAAACACGGGCGAGCGCCAAGGTGCACGGGACCTGACCGCTGCCGGGGAACCGTCGACGTACGACATCCCTTACACCGGCACCACGCACTACGGTGCGGCCGTTGATGCTTTCGCTCAACGCATGCTCTCCAGCATGAGCCTGACTGGCGCCAACCCGTACAACCGCGCATCGTTCGCCGACAAGGTCTCCAGCGACGTGCTGGCCACGCCTTCGAGCTACCGTCAAGGTATCGCTGGCCTGGCGAGCAACTCGCAAGCCCTGGGCATCACCGCCTAAGGTTAGGGGGTCCCCGTTCCTGCCGGGGACATACGAGAAGCGCAAGGCTTCTCTGGGAGGGCGCTCGCCCTCCCTTTATGCCGTTAACTCACCCGCCCTCACCACCGAGCACCCAGATTTCTCCAGGTACTCGGCAGCGAGTTCAGTAAACAAATGGCGATGACAAAAGTCCCCTGCTTTGCAGTAACACGCAAACGCAATGCGGGGATGATGCTTCAGACTCGCCCAAGCTCTGGGGTTGTCTTCTTGAGACTGCTCCATCTTCGAGAGGTAGAGCGCCGTGTACTGCTCTTCACTTAACTCTTTTCGCTTGTACTTCATGACGTTGGTCATAAGCGGGGCAAAGGCACGGTGACCAGTTTTGGCGGTCGTATCCAAGAGAAAGATGTTTTGGGTCTTCGCTAGACGCCACTGACCGATCTGTATTGTCCAGATATGTATCTCAGGCTGCATAGGACGCCCTCTACGCGTTTTAATTGTAAGGGACTACACATTAAACGTGTATCGAGTAAAAATGGCCTGGAGGGGCTAAAAAAGACAAAAAAGAAAAGGGGGGTTCCTTTTCTCTTCCTGGATACGGACGGCATAAAACACCCACCCCCGCCACCGAAGTGGGAGGGCGGGGTTTTACCGTCTTCGAAACGAGGAAAGCTGGCCGAGGCTGCCTTACAGGTTCGACAGGGCTTCCATGGCTTCGGCGCTGGCGGCCTGACGCACGGCGGCGAGCTGGGCGCGGTTCTTGGTGCCGTACATGTTGAAGTCCACGCTCATCACGCCGTAGGCCATCTTGGTGCCGTTGGCTTCGCCGGACGAACGATCGGGCACGCGGCGCGAACGGTTGTAGGCCACGCCGAAGGTGTCCTTGCCGGTGGCGGCGACTTCGAGGGTGACCTTTTCCAGTGCCTTGTCTTTCTTCATGGCCGGCAAGGAGATTTCCTTGGTCGCGTGGGCCAGGCCAGCGGCGATGCGGGCGTCGTTCTGACGAACCTTCTCGACCATCTCCATGGAGACGTCTTCGTCGAGCAGCAGCTTGTACAGATCAGCAGCCGGCTTGATCGTGGCTTCGGACGCGCCCTTGGTGTGTTCCAGGGTCAGATGGGGCAGGGCCTTGGCCGAGGTATCCAGGGTGGCTTGATTGATGTCGCTCATGGCGTTATTTCCTTGAAGTTTCCCAGATGGGAAGATGTGGTTGGTTGGTCTTGCTTTATGACGGATGATCTACAAGCAATGCGGATTACTACGACGAGCTGCCGCGATTGCCTCCAGACCGGGGATACCCGTGAGACAGGTGCTTGCCGTATTGGGAACGGGGCCTTTCGTCACGGGAGGAGAACGAACTCGTACGAGGGCGTTCGGGAATGCTCGCAGGCGGCTGGTAGTACGGCTGCGAGTCATCTTCTTCGACTTCCTTGCAGCGCTTGAGCGCCGGTTTGGAAATCAGCTTGGCTTTCACCTTACCCGCTTTCGCAGGAATGAGGTGACGGCCAAAGAGAACCACGTAACCGCCTTCGTGGCGCGTCACGATGATGTTGGCGTTCAGGACCGTGCCTTGGTCCCGATCGAGGATGACTTCCAGGTCCCCAGTGTTGGGATGGATGTCACGCACTTCGACTTCGATGTCCGGTGCCGTTTTGGCAAGGGCCACCAGACGCGGGATGTCGTACTCGTGTCCGAAGACTTTCAGCAGGATTCGGGATGCTGCCATTCAAGAAGTCCTTTTGTGGGGAGTGGGGTTTCATATCGGAGGAGGCAGAGATATTTTTTAATCTGTTTTCCAGACATCTCGCAGTTGTGATATGTTGGTGAAATTTCTTTCAACGTCATAGAAGCCTGGCCGAAGCCAGGCCCCTATTTCCCATCGATTACTTCCAGTCGAGCCAGGCAGGACGGCGCTTGGGATCTTTCAGTTCCCAGCCCATGGCTGCCATGAGTTCGTGACCAGTCATGAGCGATTCGGTTGCCATCGCCAGGCCATTGGCGGCTTGCTCGGTCGAGGAGATCGCACGTTCGACGATACCACGGCTGATGGGGTCAGTGAAGTTCTCCAGCGCCGGGCTCTTGAACTTCTCCGCCACCGCGATCCCGGGTTCGTTCACGTAGTCCCAGGTGACGATGGTCTTGAGCACGCGCTGCACATAACCGCCGACCTTGGAGTCGTCCGTAAAGGAACGGATCGAGAAGCAGACGTTCTCGTTCGGGTTGTCAAGCTGTGCTTGAAGCACGTGACCCATGGGGCCGCCGGGTTGGATCTTCGCCAAGATGGCGATGACCTTGTTACCCTTCTCGTCCTTGACGTTGTCAAAGTCCAGCCAGATCTCTTTGAAGTGGCAGCAGACGTTTTCCTCGTAGATCGAGAGGACGCGGTTGACGAACTGCTCGTACGTCATGCCCGGGACCATCTTGGGGTGACCGTACTCACCACGCAGCGCCCCACGCTTGATACGGCGCATGAGCTGCGAGGAGCCCGTAAAGAGCTCCTTGGCCGGCTCGTAGGGGTAATACTGACCCGCCGAGTTGAAGACGTTCAGCGCACCCACACAGATCGTGTAGTAGCCCTGGTCGTCCTTTTTCAGCACGCCAGCCTTGTTGACGCCCGCCAGTGCGGTGCAGCCAAAGCGTACAGATTGAGACATGCTCATTTCCTTACGATGGATTCCACGCGCTCGACACGCTCAGCCGGCGTGACAAGCGCACTGATCAGACCCTCATTGAAGTGAGAGCCTGCGAACTTGTTGATGGTGTTGGTGGCCGCGTACGTGACGCTTTTCAGCGGAATCACAGCGGGCTTCAGACGGGTCAAGTCAGCTTGCGTTTTCAGGAGTTCCCGGAACCCCTGGTGACGATCGGCGGGATTGCGCGCGATCATGGAGACGATGAGTTCGATCACCTCCGGCTGCGTCCCCACCTTGGCCCCGGCATGATACAACGCCGAGTCAAAGATGGAACACAGTTCAATGAGACCCAAGTACCAGGGCACGCGACCCTTGGAGAAAATCTCATCGAAGATCCGGTAGGTCAGGGTGTCGTTTTTCACGAGCATCACCGAGGGCGTGATCGTCGCACCGGCTTGGAACGAGAACTCGTAATACTCGTCACCATCGACATCGACCTTCATCATGGACGTCGGTTCAATACGCATCATGGCGTTAACCAACGACACCGCGTAGAACTTGTCTTCCACCGTCATCGCGTAGATGCCAGTGATGTAGGTCTCAATCCCGATTTCCGCCAACTGCACTTCCGAGAAGCGCACGGGGATGTAGATCTTGCAAGGCTTCTTGGCAACCAGTCGTCCGTCCGGCATCTCGTGCAAATGCGACTTCACTTTCTCCGCATCACGTACCAGTTTGCTGACGTCCATCTGTAACCTCTGAATGTTGGAATAGGGAGAGGGTTGCCCCTCTCCCCGTATGCCGCTTAGCCGATGGTACGCGTTTGCGCACCGACCCAGTGGGCGATGTAACGGATGGTGGCCACTGCCGCCGCCTCACGTACCGTCAGGTTCGGGTTGGCGCACATGGCTTCTTCCAGCGCGTTCAGGATGAATTCCGAACGCGTATTGGCAAAGCGGGTGCGGCACACCAAACGCAGGCAGGTCGTGTCCAGGTTTTCCAAGTCCTTGAGCGAGAGCATCTCGACCTGGGCACGGAACGTATCGAAGAGCGACTTCACGTCCAGAAGCGTACCGTCTTCGTTCTGCGCGTCGCGCAACTGACGCTCGAAGTTCTGGTTCAGCAACTGCTTCATGCGCTGAACCTTCTTGGTCACTTCGGTAGCGGCCACGATGTTGGCTTGACGCGACCAGGCTTCGGCAAGCTTTTGAGCCTTGTCGTTGATGTTGGCGACCGTCGTGAGCGGGGGTTGCTCCATCAGGTTGCCAAACAAGATCTCGTTCTTGCCGCCTTCGCTGATCCACTGGCGATAGACCGTCGAGTTGACCGTCACGGTATTGGGCGTGTAGTCGCGCACCAGAATGCCGTCTTTTTCGATCTGACGGATTTCATCCAGCGAGCGCACCAGACGCAGGCCCGATTGGTTGCGGTATTCGACGATGAGTTGCTCAAAGTCGCGCAGGCTCATCTCGGTGCCTTCCAGGGGACCGGCTTCGAAGAGCTGGTTGGAAAGCAGGTACACGGCGATGGCCACTTCTTCACCGGTTTCGCGGTTGTCGACGTGGTCACGGAACGACTTGCCTTCACCCACACCCGGCTTGACCTGGAAGATCTGTTCCCAGACGTTCAGGAGAAAGGCTTCGCCCTTCAAGGCCAGCCATTCACCCACAGCCTTGTCGGTCGCGCTGGAGCCGGTCTTGACCAGTTCGAGCAACTGCGCGTAGTCCTGGTCCGGCATCGCCAGACGCAGCGGGGGGTTGTCGTAGGCCATGCTTTCGAAACGCCGTACCGACGTGTCAAAAGACGAGACCAGAAGCGGCGCCGGCACGTTGTGCTGAATCACTTCCAGACGCAAGAGCGAGCTGGGCGTGAGCGCTGCGTACGCGTCTTCGGTCGAGCGGGCCAAATCGGCCACCAGCGGGGCGACCACTTGACGAGCAAAGGCCAAGTGCTGACGCACGGCATTGGCAGCCACCGGCACGCCTTCGTCCACGACGAGGTTGTGCTCGTTGATCCCAGTCGCATCATTGACCTTGTTGGCCATGTACTCGATGGAATCGATGTCGGGATTGAAACCCGTAGGCGGTTGGCCGTCTTGGGTCGTGATGGGGGTAGCGAACTGTTCACCCGAACGCGTGGCGAGCACCAGCGCTTCAAGGATCGTGCCTTCGACCGGTTCCAGGTACAGGCCCTTGGAGTCGAGGACTTCGGTGAGCGGCAAGGCTGCCGTCAAAGCTTCACGTTGCAGCATGACTTACGCTCCCAGGTGAGTGGCGATGTGGGGTTGAGCGGCGATCTCCGCCAGGGCCATGTCGTGGATCGCACGACGCGTGAGGGGAGCGCCCTCCAGCGTATCGGCCACGTCTTCACCCATCACCTCTTGGGCGATCAGGGAGACGATGTTGGCGGCATTGCCCAACGTCGTCAGGGTTCGTTCGGATTGTTTCAGTTTCATGAGAGTTCCTGGGAACGGAGGAATTCGAGAAGGAAGCCAAGCAAGTAAAAAGACCGCTACCCGAAGGTAGCGGCCTCTCAATTAGGAACGGTAGGTCCGTACCATGTCTTGCGCGATGACATCCAAAAGCGTGGTGGTCGTGCCAATGAGGTCAAAGGAGTTCACGATCCGGTCAGCCACAGACTTCTGGCCAAAGATCGCACCGATCTTCACGTTGGATTCCGTGTAGACAGGTTCTTCGAGGACTTCCCCGAACACCGTCTTCATCTGGTTACCAAACACGCCCTTGTCTCCCGGACCTGCCGGGACTTCAGCCGTGATGTAGATCTTGATTGCCAGCGTATCCAACGCCAAGGGATCGCCCTCGATGCGGAAGCTTTCATCAACACTACCCGTAAAGCCACGACGGCCTGCTGCGCGGTTGCGCTTAGACAGTTCGCGGTCAGAGGCGTCCGCTATCGCTTTGAGCGACGGTGACAGATCCTCTTTGTCTCCATGATAGAAGACTTCGATGCGTTCGACCTCACCCTTGACTCGCGCCAGGGGTGCCGGGGACGTGAGGTTACGCAGGGTATCGAGCGATTCATCATCGAGCAGATTCTGATTCGCTGAGATTGCGTCCTCAATAATACATAGAATGTCCTCGGATTCGACCTGTTGTCCGGCTTTCACCAAACGACGTACTTCTTGCTGGAAGTCCACTACGATGTAGCGAACCTGCGTCGTACGGGTCATGAGCATCTCGGCGACTTCAGACGAAATGACTGAGGAGTCTTCCAAGGTCATGTTCGATTCCATCAGCGCGACCTTGACGATGATGCCTGCCTTCCAAACCACATTGCTGGGGTTCAGGATGTCGGGCTCAAAGAACCCGTCATTGTAGGACAAGATATCGCCTTGCTTGAACTTCTGACCCTCCTTGACAAAGGGCATGACGTTGTGAGGAATGGTCAGACCTGATGCGGCGCCAAAACGACGGCCCAGTTCAATGCCTTTCTTTTCCCCGTCTTCATACTCAACGATCATGCCTTCAGCGGTAACCGAGAGCACCTTGCCAGCCTTGCGCGCCGCGTAAGCGTACATGTCGCCCGTGCGCTGAGCAATCACTTGCTCGTAGCCGGTACGTACTGCCGAAGACGTGTACGCATGGCAAGCCACGCCGTGGCCTTGTTGGATGCCGATGAAGTTCACCCGCTTCGGATCATCACGATCGGAGCCCATGGACAAGAGCGCCGAAGTCGACAGCAACGCGGTCGCACCGGTTTTACCCACAACGTACGGACGCGCAATCCCGCGCAAGGACGTGAACTGCGGATCAGCCGAGGTGTACGTGCGGATCGCCACGTCACCCGAATCCACCGTCGACTCTGAGGTCACCCCCATTTCGTTACGGTGATACGCGCGCGTGTTCTTGGTCATGCTGCGATGGCCACGCCCACCCGTGCCGCCAGTGGTGACAGCTTCGGTTTCCTTGATGTCCTGGATCGGGTTGATCTCGGAGCACTGCATCTTGGAGCCGTCAGTGGAGATGTTCTTCCAGACTGCGTAAGGGTGCAGATCAATCGGATACTTCCCGCGTCCAGGCCGATTGCCGTGCTGCTGAATGGCTTTGACGACTTCCGAGTAGACTGCGCCTGCGATCCGCTCGTAGCCTACCGTGCGCATGTACTTCGCGTCCAGCAGGTCCGGGTGGTAGTCGGTCAGGAGCAGTTCGTTTGCCCGCACGAGCAAGCCCTTGAACTTCGTGGGCTCCTTCATTTCCACCAGCAAGCTCTTGGTGATCGGATCGATAAAGAGATTGAAAAGGTGGTCGATCTCGCGCAGATGGCGAATGGACGGCCCTTCCGACTCCAGGATGTTCAAGTACACATCCTGCTTATCGAACTGGTACACCGAGTACCCACGGATTGCCCGATGGTACTCATTAAAGCCTGCCAGGAGCAAACTGGCTTCGCGGTCATCCCGATTAAAGATGAGAGTTTCATCTTCAAACGCAATGGCGTACTCACTAGGCATGAGATCCAAGCGCCCACGGGCCTGCACGCGACGAGGCGTCACACCCAGTTCATTCATGAGGTTTTCAAAACCCATGAAGTACGAGAGCACCACCCCGAGCGGCACTTGACGGCCCAGAATCTTGATGGTCGTGAAGTCCACCGGGATGCGGGTCGTCGGGTCAATGCCGATCAGATGCTCCATCGGCCCCAAATCAGCGAGACTGTCGTCTGGCGCATTGGGATAGGTCGTGTAGATCGTGCCCGCTTCGTCCATGATGAGGAAGTTGCTCGCCCCATCTTTCCCGACCACCACCATGCCATTCTTTTCGTACTTCTCCAGAATCGGCTTGGTGTACAGCGCTTCACGCTGCGTGTGATCGAAGTTAAAGACGTACGGGTAGCCCAGTCCCGTCATGCGCGGACGCACTTGCGGATCGATCGTGATTTCCTTGAACCGCATGGCCAGCGAGGAGTAGACCCGAGGCGCCACGAAGAGGTTATCAAAGACGGGAGCCGTCTTGATGTCCGTCACCGTTTTGTTCTCAGTATCCAAAGCCAGCGCTGTGATCTTGTCACACAACCAGGTCGCGTAGTTATTCACCCGCTTTTCGCTACGCTCGATGATGAGCTTGCCGTAGTAGCTGGTGAGCATCACGCGATCCGGTGCGACCTTGCGGATGGGGAGGTCACGACGCTGCTTTTGCATGCGGTAGCGCACGCCATTGGCCGTGTACGAACCATCGGCTTCCATCACGGGCAGTTTGATGTGCCAGGTCGAATTGGCGCCTTCCACCGGTGCCACGCGAACGGTCAAGTTCTCGTAAGCCCCCATCACGTTGTCGATTCGCTCGACTTCGTAGCCGGTCACCGCAATTGCCCCTGCCTGCACGTTCATGACCATGCTGGCCACATCACGGGCGAGCACCTTCTTGATGTAGCGCTCATCAAATTCCAGCAGGCTGGATTTGAGCATGGTCTTGTCCGTGACGGTCGCGATGTCCGCCATCTGGGTCGACTCATTGATCGCCAGCAGTTCCGGTTCGATTTTCACGAACTCTTCCAGGGTTTCCCCCGAAGGCACTCGGATCGTTTTGTACGATTGTGCGTTTTCCAGGTGACGCTTGTACTCGGCGGCCGACATCGCCCCTTCCGGAGCAAGCTTGTTGCAAAGCGCCTCAATCCCCGATTCCAATGTCTCAGGGGTATCGGCTTGCTCGGCCACTGCCGGATTGGGGTTTTCCACCCGCACCTGCGCCACGACCTTACTGATCGTTTCCAGCTCGGAAAGCGCCTTGTCGATCCGCGCCTGCTCTTTCGGATCGACTTTCATGTCACGCCCGAGTTCAGTCGGCCCTTCTTCGGCTTCCTTCAGGTTCTTCACGTAGTCATCGACTTCGCCCAGAATGCTCTTCAGATTCACCGCACCCCTGATGGGATCAAAGACCGGGATCACGGGTTTATTGCCCGGACCCTTGGCATCAGGCGAACCCCCTTCAGCTTTCGCCGCAGGAATGGCTGCACCTGGGGAGACAGGTTGCGCGGCCTGTTCCTTGATGCCCTGGGAGACGGCTTCAGCGATCTCGGGATTGGCCACACTACGCAGCGCAAAGAGCCCCATCATCAGGCGCAAGAAGCGGCGCTGAATATCCATCGTGTCAAGCCCTTGCTTATTCGCATTGGGATTGGCTTTCAGCTCTTCATCGGTTGCAGTCCGCCAACCGTTGATGACGCCTAGGTTCATGACGCAAAAGCGCCCTGACTCTTCGAAGATGATGTTGATGCGATCGAGCTTATTCTCAGGCACACTAGCCAGAAGCGATTCGCTACGCTTCTTACCCAGCCACTTCCAGATCTCCAAGATCGTCATGGCTTCGGCCGAAGGGAACAAGCGCAGCGTACGCAGCGTGATCGCTTCGAGCGCCAGGCTTTCGTGCTCGTAGGCCTGCCCTTCATCGGCCGTTCCGAGTTCTTCTGCCAACGCTTCCATGGAGGGTGAAACCAGGTTGCCTTCCACGTACACTTCGGCAGCGATCTTCAGATCCGAGACGCTCGGCAAGACCTTGGGCAGCGTCAACCGGATGAACTGGTGGCGGTCGGTGACTTTGGCCACTTCGGCCATGTTCTTCCAGACCGCCGCTTGCGTGTTGTACCAGCGGTAGTAGTCCGCGTAGACACTGCGCACGTAGCGATAACGACGCGGGATGAGGGCGTAGTTATAGCCCACGAGTTTGATGTCATCGCGAACCGACGCTTCCAGATTGGTCATCCGGCGAAAACGACGGTTACGCAGAATCCAGGTACGCATGTCGTTTTCAATCGGATGCGGCATCAAGGTCGGACTGCCCTTGGTGTCGCCGTTCTCCAACACGAAGCCCAAGAGGATATACCCGTTGGCTTCTTGAAAGAGATAGTCATCCGCGCGCGGACCCGAATCCAAGACGTTCTCACCCACGTAGTGAAAGATCGAACGCTTGGGGAAACGGAACAGCGAAATGGGCGGCAAGGGGGGTCGCTCAAACTGCGAGGACTTGCGAATCCCAAAGCTGCGGTAAAAAGACTCGTAAAGGCTCATGTCACTTCACCGGTAAGATTGAAAAGCACGAGACCCACAGTCGAGGTGTCGGTACTGGCAGAGAACTCACCATCAGTGCCCACATAGGCCCGACGGGTTTGCAGGTACTTACCCACCTCTTCAATGGACTCGTCCGTATAGGTAGCATTGCCCGAGCCGGTATCACCGTCAAAGTCAGCACCCAAGCCTGCGAGTCGCGCCGAGTGCGGACTCATGGAGTTGACCCAGGCACGACCCGGGATCGGAAACTCGTAGGCTTCATGGGTTTCGTCAAGCGGTGCCCAGTCATCGCCCAGCTCCCGACGGCGTTCCGCACGGATGGTGGTTTTGACAAAGGCAAGCGACGGATAGATGGAGCCTACCCCTGTGACCGGGTAGCGGGTGACAAAGACAGGATGCCGGTTCAGAATCCGGTAGGTCGAGAGATAGAGGAGCTCAGCGAAGGTGATCGGGTGAACGTCTTCCTTGCTTCGCCCTTCGGGCACCTCGTTGATGTCGTGGATGATCTTGAAGGTGCCGTCTTTACCCTTATACACCAGGGCAAGATAGCGGCCTTCAAGTTCCAGCGGTTTATGCCGCAGGTTCTCTTCCCCGAAGGAGGTGAGAACCTTGTTCAACCCCTCATCAGTCGTCCACCGATCAAAGTGATGGTGCGAGAGCTCCACCGGGTCAGCGGCGAGCGTCTTCTTGTTCACGAGTCGCACGGGCTGATCACGTGAGACAAAGATCCGTGAAAGTGCCCCATGACGCAGGTGATAGCGGGCCACCGGGTTGATGGATTTCAGCAGTTGGTACAAGCCCACGATCGTGTTGTTAAACCCGACCTGACCCGCACCGCCCAGGAGCATCGTGCTCGTGTTCATGGCGGTAATCACGTTCCGAGTGCCGTTCTGAATCCGGCGTCCCAGGAACTTGGCCATCATGAGCTTGTGCTTACCTTCGACCAAGCGCTCAATGTACTCAAAGAGTTCATTGAACGCGCGCTGAAGGTTGTAGCGGGCCGTGTTCACGATGTCGCCACCAGACTTGGCAGCCGCATCCGAAATCGTGTTGGCAATACGGCGCAGACGACGGTAGTAGTCGTTGATCTCGTCTTCACCAACGCGACCATCATTACCCACTTCGACGTCACGCAACCCTGCGGGCATCACGATGACGTGGTGGAGCAACCCGCCCTTCTCACGCTTTTGCTCAGCCCGCACCAGCAGGATGTATTGTTCACGCGTGGTGGACTTGGTCGGTTGGAATTCGATCTGACGCCACTTCGAGAGAAAGAAGTGAAAGCCCGTCTCACCGTCCACGGCGTTTGAGCGTTCAAAGTCTTTGATCTCGTCATTCCAGGTAGCGTACTCTGAGCCAGCGATGATGCCGCCATATAGGCGTTTCAATGCGACCAGCGAGCGGTACACCACAGGGTGAAAGATGTTGACCTTCACGTCAATGAACGAATAGCGGCGGCTACGGTTCGGATCGCCTGAGCGGCCAAAGATCGTGGAGGAGAAAAGGCCATCGGGGTGGAAGTTGCTCGACCCCGCACCATCAAAAATGTCAAGCACCCGAACAGGGCGCAGGCCTTGCAAGTGACGCTCTGTGGGTAGCAGAAGCGACACATTAAACGGAACGTCAGAGCGCGCGACCATATTAAGGAGTCCAAAAGACAGAAACTATGAGGGGCCCTCGGGCTCCAACCTGGTAGGAGTAAGCCAAATGGCTCGTAAAACTAAACAGTTGGAGTTGGATGACTTCGGGTTTGCAGACCTCGATATCCCCGACTTTGACTTTCCCTCTGAACCCCCCAAGGACGATCGCTCCGCCGTCACAAAGGCGGGCACCGGGTTTCTGAAGGGGGCAAAGGAAAGTGCAGTCAGTGAGGCTGCCATCCGTAAGCTCATTAAGGACGGTCTGCCGAAGGGTTACGGCACCACGGTCGATACAGTCGACCAAGGCGCAAGAACCCTTCGAAATCTATACAATAGCACCGCTCGGGAGGTGCGTCCGGCCCTAAATGAAGGCAAACAAACCATCGAACGGATCTTGCCTTCGTTCAAGGGTTTCATGCCCAAAAAGGCCTACGAGCGTGTAGAGAAGTGGGCGGGCTCGCACAAGAAGTCAAGCAGTCAGAACCTCTCGCAAGCCGAGATGCGTGAAGCTGAATTGCAGTCCATGCTTGGGGAAGTCTTCAAGGGCAACATGGAGCAAGACGCCAAGCGCGAAGCCAAGCGCGAGGTGCGCGAGCGGATGACGGATCAGACGGCACTCAATCGTCACACTGATTCGATTACGCAATTAAATTCCATTCGCCTGGCTACTCAACAGATGTCTGAGTACCAAAGCAAGGTGGATGCCTCCTTCCAGCGTCGCCTGTTGGAAGTGACGTACCGGCAGTTCTACTTGCTGGGTGATATGCACATCGAGCAAAAGCGGCAAGGGGCGTTTCTCGAAACGAACCTCGCTGGCATCATGAAGAACACGGGTCTGCCGGAGTTCGCGAAGTTGAAGGGTGCGGAGCGACTGCAAGAAGTCATTCGCAACAAGTTCATGGACGGTATGACGGGCGGCTTCTTTAGCAAGCGTCAGAACTTCATGAGCAATGTGGGTGAGCGGATCTCTCGCGGCATTCGTGACAAGGTGTCTGATTCCATTGGACAACTGCGTCAGGGCATGGCCATGGCGGAAACCATGGCTGAGATGCAGCAGATGCAGCGCGAAATGGGCATGGCTCAGTCGGGCTGGGAAACTGCCGGGGGCTTTGCTGGTGGTGCGGTCGCCGATTCACTCATGACGCGTGCTGGAAAACGTCTGGGTCGTTGGACACGGGCAAATCCCAGGATCTTGCGTACCGGTAATCGCCTTCAGCACGGCGCGGAGAACCTGCCGCAAAACGCTCGCGAGTGGTCGCGCAACTACATCAGCGATGGTTCGCTTTGGGGCAACACCAAGCAGTTCTTGGCTGACTCCGTCAACGGGGCGATGACGCAGGACAATAGTTACCAGAAGGATTCGTTGGGCGGCATGAACGAGCCTGACATCTGGCGTCGTCAATCGAGCAAGACCTTGAATGAAATCATTCCGGGCTTCTTGTCACGCATCCTGCGTGAGCTGCAAGTCACTCGCACGGGTGACACCTCGATCGGGTTGACAACCTACGACTTCAACGCGAACAAGTTCGACAGCGAAGGCGCAGCGCGTAAGCGGGCCTTTGGTAACATCGTCAAAGACAGCGACAAGCGTCAGATGCGTGATGACATCAACGCGCTCGTAGACAAGATCGATACGAAGAAAACGCTCACCCCTGAGCAGCGTAAGATCCTGGGTCAGCAGCTTCTGCGTGACAACATGAATGACCGAGGTGACAACGCTCGAAGGTTGACCGATCCCAACAGCTACTCGGGTACGGCTGCTAAGCACAGCTCGGCGTACGCGGATCTCTTTGCCGATTACCTGACCGAAGACGACCTCTACGAGAAGCGACTGGGTCTGGGACGCGACATCAGTGGTCTGGGCCGGTGGATGAGTGATACCCGTGCCGAAATCCAGCACATGGTGAATGTGGGCGATTACGAAGGTCTTCGCGACATGGGTCTGATCGATGAGTCCGGTCAGATCAACATGAACAAGATCTTCGATTACTACGGCGGTGATGACTATAACCCCACCGACGGGGCGGCGGCTGCTCCCAATGGGTCGCGTCGTCCTCGTCGTCGCAGTCGCTCGGGTGCTAAGGTCATGGCCCTCAAGGCCAATCGCAAGCGCCCTGCGGATCGCCTGACGATGCCGGTGATGGATTACCAACGTCAAGGCGTGCAGACCGATGAGAACTGCACTTGCGCTGAGAAGATCGTGAAAGCGATCCAAGAAGACTCGGCTGCCAAGGGCATGATCACGGTCAACGATACGCTCTTGCGTATTGAGCAGCAGTTGGCCGCAGGCATTGCCATGCACACGGTTGCTGATGGGGAACCTGGCGAGGGTGGTATCGGCTGGAACCGTACGGTCGGGCAGAACCTGCGGGGTCTCTGGAATAAGGGATCACGCTGGGGCAAGAGTGCACGCGACATGGTGATGGGTCGTGCTCGCCACGGTCTGACGCAGATGAACCGCGCCCGCAAGTGGGGCTGGGACAAAGCGCAGGATCTCTTTGGCAAGGGTAAAGAGAAGTGGGAGGAATTCCGTAACGTCTACGTGAAAGGTCGAATAGAACCCGCCCTCGAAGCCTGGAAGTTGAAGGCGGGGAAATACTTCGACAAGGACGGCAAGGTCATCCAGAAATGGAAGGACATCAAGGGTGCAGTCTTCGATGAAAACGGCGAGATCGTTTTGAGCGCCGACGATTTGAAAGACGCCTTTGTCCGTAGCAAGGTCGGTGAGAAACTGATCTCTGCCTTCGGGGCCGTAAAGTCCACGGTGATGGCGGGCGTGGATTCGGTGCGTAACTTCGTACCCCAAGCCTGGCAGACGACCTACGACATGGGTAAGAAGCTCTTTGACATGGTCACAGACGCCCCGCAAGACGTCTACGTCAAAGGCAAGCCTGACCCCGTGCTTCTGGCTGTCAAGATGAAGGCAGGCGCGTACGCGTCTAAGGCAACGGGTAAGACCGTGGATCGTCCGAGTAAGATTGACGGCGCGATTTACGATCAAGACACGTACAACATCGTCTTGACTGAGGATGACCTTAGGGCGGGTCTGGTAGACCGCTTTGGTAAGCCTCTGAAGACAGGCTTTGGTAAGCTCTTCCAAATGGGCAAAGACCTGATCAGCAATTCGATCAATCGGCTGCGTAAAGCAGGCCAGTGGATCGGGGGGCAGTTCGGTCGTGTGCTCGGTGGCTTGCGTACCGGCTTTGAAAACATCGTGGGTAAAGATGGGCTCATCTTTGCAGGTTCGCGTAAAATGCAAACCACCATCGAGGAAATCCGTGACCTTCTGAATGACCGGCTGCCGGGCAAGAAGAAAGTCTTTGGTGATCTGAGTGGCGACGGGGTTCGAGACGGTAGCCTGGAAGACCAGCGTCGTAAGCGCAAGACCAAGCAAGAAGACGCTGCTGCCAAGGGTAAGGAAGGGGATCAACAGGCCGGGCCACTGGGTCGGATGCTCGCGGGCTTGAAGGGGCTCTTCGGTAAGAAGAAATCTGACGAGGGCAGCGAGAGCAAAGACGGTGACAACATTGTCATTGCGGGTGGCGATGGTGACGGAAAAGGCAAGACTGATCCCAAGGCTAAGAAACAAGGCCGTTGGGGACGCTTTAAGAGCCGCCTAGGCGGTCTCGGACGCGGAGCCTGGGGGTTGGCTAAGGGTGGCCTGATTGGTGCCGGTGCTGGGCTTGCTGCGAACGCGGTAGGACTGGGTGATTACGCGGGCATGATCGGAACTGCCGCTGGTCTAGGTAGCATGATCCCGGGCGTGGGTACTGCGCTTGGTGCTGCGGCCACTGCACTCGGTTCTGGTGCAGTAGCGCTCGGCGGTGGTTTACTCACCGCATTGGGCGCCATTGCTTCCTCACCCGTGCTTCTGGCGGGTGCTGCGGCCGCTGGTACGGGTTATGGCATCTACAAGCTCTGGGGCTGGATGACAAAGAAGGAGCTCGATAGTCTTTCGAAGGTTCGGTATGCGCAGTACGGGTTTAAACCGGATCAGAAGGACTACGTGGACACGATCCTGTCCATGGAAGACAAGTTGAAGAAGGCGGTGCGGTTTGGTCAGGACGGCAAAGCCAGCCTGGACGATTCGAAGATCGACTTCAAAGACTTGATCGAACCTTTTAACCTGAAAGCCAAAGACCAGCGGGCAGTCAGTAACTGGGTCGAGTGGTTTGCCCAACGCTTCAAACCCGTGTTCTTGGCCAACGTCGCAGCCTTGAAGGTCGTGAATCCCTCGATTGATCTGGGTGATGCGGGCTCCAAACTCAAGCCGGCAGAAAAGCTCAAGTTCCTCTCAGGGGCTAAGCAGGTCGATGCCAACATTTACAACGTCTTTAACTCGCCGTTTGCGGATCTGAAGTATTTGACCGCTGATGGAGCGCTGGTAGCCGGACTCTTCAAGGCCGCAGAAGAAGAGTTTGGTAAGGATGTAAAGGACCAACCGGGCGATGGCAGTAAGACAGTTTCCGCAGACGTGGCGCAAAACGCCACAGCCGTGGCAGCAGGTCTGGTCAAGCCTGGAGACACCGCAGGCAATGGGGGTCTGGATCAAGTTCGTAGTCTAGATGGGAAACCGTCTAGCACCCAAACCACTCGGGGCGGGTTGTCGGTGGCCAGTGCCCCGGCGGGCATGTCACTCATTACCGGCGGTCGTGTGGATGCCTTGACGGCGATTCGCTATAAGACCTACGGCTTGACTGACATGAGTGCGGACAAGATTCGGGCGCTCGAAATGTTGGAAGAGCTCATTCAGAAAGACTTGAGCTTTGACAACAAGACGGGTTGCAAGTGGTCGGGGTCGGCTGAAGCGGTACTCACCGCCGCAGGGCCGACATTCGGGGTGAGCGGCACGCAGAACATCGACGCCTATCGCTTTGTCTCGTGGTTTAACTTTCGCTTCCTGCCCACCTACGTGAACTTCATGAGCGCGGGTTACCGTGCGACGGGGAAAACGTCGGTGCTGGAGATCATGGCGGGTCTTCGTCCGGAGGCAGCGGTGGATGTGGCCATGGCTACGTACACCACGCAATCGAACTACAACGGTACAGTGAGCGTGTGGGCGATCCAAGAAACCCCTTGGCCCAACTACACGGTGAACATGGATGTTAAGTCCATCGATGCCAACCTTCTCGGTTTGAAGGAGCGGGCAAAGAACACTGTGCTGGACGAAGAGACAGCCAAGAACGCCAACAACTCAGCGCAACGAGCACAGCAAGACGCCCAAGCGCGCGGCGAAGCCGCAACGAGTTTCTGGGACAAAATCTTTGGTGGCAACAAGGCCAAAGATCCTGAGAACAACAAGCCCGGCTTTGCCAGTACGGAAGGTGGGGCAGCGTTTGGGGTTTACGGCGGTCGGGGTCGTGCACGGGGTTCAGCGACACTCGATAACACAGGCATGCCTAACCAGTCGGGTGGTGGCGATATCGGCGGCGGGATGCCAGTTGAGCACCCGGGTGGAGGCTCAGGTGGAGACGTGAACCAGATTCCGATGCCTACGGGTGATGGAAGTTGGGGCGCCCTCAAAGGTGTCATTACGGCAGCCGCTAAGATGGCAGGTGTTGATCCGAAACTGATGGCTTCGATTGCAGCAATTGAATCGGGCTTTAGGTCCACCGTGAAAGCGGGAACCTCATCGGCAACAGGTCTTTACCAGTTCATCAAGGGCACTTGGACAGCGATGATCCAGAAGTACGGGGCGAAGTACGGGATCAATCCCAGCACCTCGCCGACAGACCCTCGTGCCAACGCCCTCATGGGGGCTGAGTACCTGAAAGAAAACGCCAACGCTATCAAGAGTGTGCTCAAAGGTCGTACCCTCACGGATACTGATCTCTACATGGCGCACTTCCTGGGAGCAGGTGGGGCGAGAAAGTTCCTCTCGGCTGATCCGAACGCCATTGCGGCCAACGTGATGCCGGAAGCTGCTCGCGCCAATGCGTCGATCTTCTACGACGGCCGACGTCCTCGGACGATAGCTGAAGTCTACGCACTCATGAACCAAAAGCTGCGCACGCGTAGCAAGAAGTTCGGGATTGAGTTCGGATCTGACGCTGACGGGTCTCAAGCGGTTTCGTCACCAGGTACGGCAGCAGCGCAAGCCAATAGCGCCAATCAATCGGCTGCTGCTTCGGCAGTGGCGGATGCGAGCGGTGAAGTGGCGCCGCAGCAAGACGTACCGACACCTACGCCGAAAACGTCCAATAACCCCACGGGTGGTGCTGTTCCGGTCACGGACATGCCCATGGGTCCGGCGCCTGCGCCGATTCCCAGTTCCAGTTCGGTGGAAAGTTCGAAGGACACCTTGCCCGAGTTCTCTAAGGAGATCGCGTACAAGACCGTCGGACATACCGCTGACGGTTCGGAAATCTTCTACGACATCACAGGCGCCAAGCAAACCCGCTCCGGTGGCCTGGTCGGTCCTCACGATCCGAATGCAGCAGTACGCATTCGCGAGCAACAGGAACGGGAGATTGCTGAGGACTACAAGCGGGATCAAGCCCGTGCGTTGGCTTCGGGTACGCTGCCGGGAGATGATCCGAACGACAGTGCAGCGACGACGATCCGTAAACGCCAAGAGCGTGCACGGCAACAACGTTTGCTGGCAGAGGCGGCAGCGCAAGAGGCTAATACCTCGAACATGCGGCCCACGCCTGAAGCGGCGCAAGCAACCTCTGCGCCAGCTGCACCGAGTACGCCGGAGTATCGCCCGACCACCAGTGACATGTCGCAGCGTTCGATGGACATGAACGCCATGGCTAAGGCGCAATCCGAAACCATGACCTCTAACTTCAGTGGCGTGACGGGCCTCTTGCGTGAAGGAGTGTCCCTCCAAACGCAAATGGTCTCGTTGCTCACGAAGGTAGTGGGGCGACTGGATGAGATGGCTGAAGGTAAGTCATCGAGTCCCTCGGCGGCTCAATCGAGTCCGTTGGGTAATGGAAAACACCGTAACGCACAGGGGGCAGCCCCAACTGCGCCGGTATCGATGGCGAAAGCTTCGTTCTGAAGATGGCTGGCCTGGCTCCAAATTGTATTGGAGCCAGGCTGGCTATTCTTTTTCAGGAGTTCAATAATGAGCGGCCCTTTTTTGAAGGACTCGCAATGGGTACGCCAGGCCTTCCTTGTGAAGTCCGGTGACCTGGAAGCTACCGATCTTCAGAATCGGACTTTCACTTCCGCGATGTTGAAGTACACCGATGCGTCACCGGGTGGCAACATTGCCATCAACCCGCCACCGCAACGTACTCGCTTTTGCGATATCCGGTATCCGGGACGCTTCTCTGATAATGCGGCTGACATCAGCGGCAAGCTCGGACGCGGTCAAGGGCGCTGGTACAGCGAAGTCTTAGATGACTCCGCACAAGTCGTGCACTTTCGCATGGGAGTGCCTGCCTTTAACAACATGGTCTCGTTCTTTACGGGCTTCTACGATTCGGACGCCGGGTCGATCGCTCGTACGGGTCGGGGCACAGATCTCTTTTACAAGATCGGTAAGGCTGCCGGTTTTGTGGTACAGATTGCCGCGTGGCCGCTGCTGGCGGTGCACATCTTCGGCTTGGCAGCGCGCGCCATGTTCGGTAAACCCTCTAGCCGCTACTACTCGTCTAAACCGATGATGAGTAGCTACTGGAGTGCGGTGACGACGATGGTCAACCACATCGCGATCAACCGAGGCATCATCCCGCGTATCTTTGACCCGAGCGCCAACGAGCGCCTGGGTACCAAGTACGAGGCGCAAGACGATGTCAAGAACGTGCTGCATAAGCTCATTCCCACCATCTTCTCAGCCGATGGCGGTATTGACGTCTACGCCTACGCCAACCGCGCGCAGCGTCTGGCCAACCGTCATCGCAAGATGATGAATGAGGTGCTGGATAATCTGCCCAATGGGGCAGACATTCGCGCTGCCATTCAGAACATCGAAAAGCAAAAGCTTAACGATACGCCGGGTGCGTTTAAGACCATGCTCGCGCGTTGGATGGGGACAGAATACAGTCAACCGCGTCCTGGGATTGACGATGGGGGTCAGGGCGTTGAGCCCATGATGAAGTACCAAAGTAACGTCAACCAAGCACTGGGCGAACCCACCGGCTTTCTGGATAAGGTCTCCGAATACTTCAAGGCTGAACTGAACGATGGTGCGGCGTTTGTCTCCTTCCGGGTAAACGCCACGCAATCGGTCTCAGAAAGCTTTTCGAACTCGGTGACGGAATCCGAACTGAAGACTAAGCTCAATGGGTTGTCCTCGGCGGCTCGGAGCGCGAACTTCAGCTTTGCGGGTGGCAACATCACGGGCGGTCTCGTTGACTCAGCCATCGGCGCCATCAAGTCAGCCGCCTCGGGCTTTCTCGATAGCGTGAACCTCTCAGGCATTGCGTCTCTGGCAGGTTCGGCCTTCGCAGACATTCCGAAGCACTGGCAAGATTCGATGGCAACGCTTCCTCGGGCAAGCTACACGATCACCTTGACCAGTCCGTACGCCAACCCGATGTCGCAGATGATCAACATATACATCCCGTTGGCGATGCTCCTGGCCATGGCGCTGCCGCAATCGACAGGTCGTCAGTCGTACACTTCCCCCTTCTTGGTGGAATACTACGACCAGGGTCGCTGTCAATCGCGCCTTTCCATGGTGGACTCACTGCAAGTGACCCGTGGTGGCGGTAACCAGTCCTTTAACCAGGATAACGTGCCGCTGCAAATGGAAGTGCAGATCTCGTTTGTGGACATGTCCTCGGTCTTGCACATGCCGATTGCAGAAGGGTTCCGGTTGACTCCGATTGCAGCTTCTGCGGCCACGGGTGCAATTGCGGGTTCCATCTTCGGTCCTGCCGGTACGTTGGCCGGCGCTGGGGTGGGTGCAGCAGCGGGCTACTTCGCTGACGGCGCGTTCGATGATGAAACGGTGTTCTCGGACTACATGGCAGTCTTGGGGGGTCTGGGGCTGGCGGATCAGATCTACGTGTGGCGGCGTTTGAAGATGAACATGTTGCGTCAGAACCAAAACTTCTCGACGTGGCTGTCCACCTCGCACTTTGCCTCTTGGGCAGGTGACACCATTCCGGGTCGCTTTATCTCGGCGATCTTTAAGGGCACTGCACGGTAATCGACGGCATAAAGCGCCAGGGCTTGTCCCTGGCGTCTATGCCCGTTACGAAATCGGAGGCAGGGCCACTGCTTCGATCTGACGCGGATCAGGAATCCCCATCGTCACTGTACGCGGATCAGCTTGCACGGTCGGCCATTCGGAGTCCTTCTTCACTTGCGTGTAGGGGAATTTCTCCTGGATGGCTTGCGTGACAGAACCCGATTTGAAAAGCTCGCTCATGCCGAGGAACTTATCGACTGTGCCATTAGCCGCCCCAAAGGTGCCGCGTGAGACGGCGCTCTTGAAGTCTGAGGAGCCGCCCAGGATAGCGGTGATGTTGGTCACCTTATCCGTAGCGCCTGGCCACTGGCGTACTGTAGAAGCCCAGTCCGGGTTGGTGGCTGCGAAGGCTTCCATGAGGTCGCCATACTCGCGCTGCATCTGTTGCACGGTCTGACCCGCTGGCACGATGTACTTGCCCGCAAAGTCCTGGATGGCGTTGGTGTTGATCATCGAAAGCGTTTTGCTCGACGTGATCCCGGCCAATTCCTTCAACGACTGCACATCACTGGAATCGATGATGTTGGGCAGCACCTCTTTGGCGTAGTAGTTCTGCATGCCGGTAGACAAGAGCCGTGCCTTCAGACCTTCAACTGACCCGGGGATGCCGTACTTCATCATCTCTTTGGTCGTACCCACGATCATGCCTGCGACCGAATCCGGATCTTCGATCGTAAAGAAGGTCGAACCCGTGAGCTCATTACCGAGATCGGCGAGCTTGGAGATGGGGCCGAAATCTCCCGACATCACCTGGCGGTACATCTTGACGCCGTTGACCAACATCCCGCCCGCACCTCGGACTGAGTCCAAGATGAGGTTGCCTTGGCCAAGTGACATGCCCTTCATGGCTCGGCCAATGCCGTCCGACAGGTTAGCCGCTCGACTGAGCAGGTCCCCTCGGTTAAACTGGCTGGTGTTAGCGTTATACAGCCCCTGGAGCGAGGCGAGCTGTTGGGCCATGTATCGACCCCCACGCAGCGCCTCGGAGGGCGTCATGCCCATCCGTTTGGTGATGTCCTGGATCGAGGTGAAGGGCGCATTGCCCGCCTTCGCGGTGTAGACGTCCGGTGTGACGACGGTGTCTTGCGCACCCCGCACAAAAGACGGTGTCGCAAGGATAGGAGCGGAATTGGTAGCCATGATTCTCTCGAAAAGGACCAAAAAAGAAGGGAGTGACTCCCCTCCTCTTAGGTCAAGCAGTTTTCGCCAGCTCGAAGAACTGATCGAGGTTGGCCGGCTTAGGCTGTTTGCCTTCGCGGATCAACACTCGCAGTTCTTCGTAGCCGTTGACCAGCCACCGCATCTCAGCCGGACGCACGATCAAGGACCGTTCGCCGTGGATGTAGTAGTGATCAAAGGGCAGCGTGGAGGCGACAAACTCGTCGCGCAGTTGTTGGTTCTGGGTGATGCGATAGTAGTTCGCTTCGTTGATGATGTCGTAGAAGTCATCCAGGCGGCGCACGCTCTTGCTGCCCAGCTCCCGCTCCCGCTTCAACGCAAACTTCTTCGCATCGTAGCCCGACAGACGCCGGATGGCATCATCGGGTTCGGTCATCTTCACATAATGCCAGAGGCCTTCCATGGAGTTGAACTTACCCAGCACCGGGTGCACAAACGGCATGTGACGAAAATGATGGAGCTTCTTACCCAGGCTGGTTTTGCCCAGGGTATAGATGTTGATGTGGTTCACCCCGTCCGTTTTCGGGACGAAATCGTTGTTACTTCCCATTGGTTTCGCCTCGTTGTTTACTTCAGTCATGGGCGTCGTCATCGTGAACCGAAAAAGGGTCTTCCGTCTGCGAGTCCGCAGTCTCCTCGTGCGATCCCCCCATCCGTTTAGACGGGTCCTTCCCCAGCGCGTGTTCAACCGAGTGCACCGACACCTTGCCGTTCTCGTGGTAGCACTCGATGATCAGCCGAAACTTCCAAATTCGCAGAAAGCTCAGGAGCTGACACAAGACCGGCCAGGTCATGGTTGGTTTGGAGAAGTGTTTGATGAGGTTTCCCTGAACGACTTGGCGGTCGTTGCGGGTATTTGGCGTTCTACGCCGTGAGAGAAAATCTACCAGATAACTCTCGAAGGCGATCGGGCCGACATTCAGATTCGCATAGATCTGACGGGCCAGGCGAGCCAGCACCCCCTTGATCCCTTGCGGTGTATTGATCTTTTTGTCTGCCGCCTTGAGGATATCGTACATATCTTTCTTGGCCATTTATTAACGTTCCTTATTACGTCATGGACGTGTTATGAGACTGCTTTATTTAGAGATCTTCAGAAGCTCCGTGGTGATCTCGCGAATGTTCACGAGGTGAGAAGTCATGACCCGAAGGTACCACTCCTCATCACCGACGTCGACTCCATCCGAGCCAGCAAGGGCCTCGCACAGATTAAGCGCTGCTTTCTTAAACTCTGCGATGCTCTGGACAGGGTCCATGTAGAACCCATTGTCGATGGCAAAGAACTGATCGATGGAGACTGAGCGTTTGTCATCTCGACGAAAACTCGCTTCCATCCGTTCTTTCTTTATGATCCGCACTGTCGCACTGTGTAAGTGCTCCACATAGCTCGCCGCTGTGGGATGCAGAACCTCTAAGGGCAATTGCCCGTAGTTGTATGGTTCGTAATCCTTAAAGCGTGCCGGGTCGAGCTGCTCCAACAATCGGACGCAGACTTGACGTGCAGGTTTATTCGACTTGACCTCACTTGCTTGCTCGATGACCTCACGGGTTGCCTTGCGACGCTTAAGCCATTTGAACACAGTTCAAAGCTCCTACCGTAGAGTTAATCGATCTGAAAGGTACATTTATGATACATACCAGATTGATGATATGTGAACGAAATTCCATTTAGGGGGTAACCCACCATGTCTGACCATAACGAAGTACCGGTCATAGAATCGGAGGACGCTATCCTCGGATACGTCCAAACTGAACAAAAGCGCGTTGCCAAGCACTTCCTGAGCGGCGAACGCATGAACGATCCCGACATGGCGAAAGTCGGTCTGCAAGCCTTGCGTGACATGCAAGGAGCAGCGCTGACTCGCAAACGGATCAAGACTGAAGAGAAAGCGGTTGACAATCAGAAAGCAGCGGCTGATCTCTACGCCAAAGTGCTCACACTCATCCCGCATACCGTGCCACCCCTTCCCGTAGGCGGCTTGCGCGCTGCTCCGGCGCTAGGCGGCGATATCCCCCGTCCGGAGTTAGCGGACGGGGAACTCGTTTCGGGCTCTTCGGATGACTCCATCGAGAAGTTCAGCGACCGCACGGGGTTTCAAGCCGGGTCGTGAACTTTCCTCCTGGCGTTGCACTGGCGATCGTACCTCCCACCCTCTCAAGGACCACGCAATAGGGTCCGAGAGGGTGGGGGTGCTTATGCCGCTTTGCCGGTGGGAGGTTGATAGAGATTGAACATGTCGACATCCACGAGGTGAAGGGCGATCATGGGGGCAGATGTGATTACAAACGCATCGCGAAAGTCTCTCACTTTCTCTGCTGCGGCGTCGCCAAACTCGCGCGATATCTCATCGACTAGCTCCTGCACTTGCTCAGCGCTGGGAGGCTCTTCGAAGAAAATGCGGGGGCCGATCAGGGTGACCTCGGGAATGATGATCTGCTCAAAGGCGGATCGATGGAGCCGAAGCCAGCTTCCGTAATCGTACATGAATAAAGTTGCCAGATTGCCCTTGCAATAAGACAACGTCAGCTCCTCTGGACGGATGCAGACCAATTCCACTGGAACCACGTCTCGCAACCAAACTGACTTGATACACAAGAGCAGTTGTTGAAGCTCTTCAGCTTCCAACTCGTTTTTGCCCTGCGTAGAGGTGTAGTACGGCCACACGTTCACCTGCACCAGGACGGCGTCTTGGTAAGGGCGTACGATGGTCTGCTCAGTCAACTCCGCAACCATGCGAAGCAGATAGGCCGGATGATTGGACACATAAGACGCGGCCAGGGTTTCCCGGTCACGCTTTGCGTACATCTCCTTGAACTGCTCGGGGTCCACACCGTCAAAGCGATCTTGAATGCGTTGACGATACCCGTTCTCCATAGCGCGAGCGAGAACCTCCTCACCCATGCGACGGAGCGTACCGAACCTTGTATCCAGAAGCTCATCGAGCCCGGTCAAGATTCTAAGGACGTTATTATTGGACATGCTAAGGCCCGTTTATCGGAGATTTGTGTTTGACGCGGTTGGCCGGGGCAATATCCAACCGCTTCGTTGTCTGGCGTCAAGCCGGCGCCCGAGGGCCCCGATCAGGTTTAGCCAGTTCCTTCAAATCCAGTACGACGTACAACTTCATCAACATCAAGATAACCAACCAGCGGTTGGCGGCAAGCGTATTGAGAATGTCATCACGCGGCGAGAGGCGTTCTTGAATCGCTTTTGGAATCGCGATCCAATCGACCTGCCCACCTTGCGCACACGCACCGTCTGCCAAGTTATTGAGAAGCGAACCCGTCTGTGCCTCGTTGGCTCCCCATCGCGCGTAAAACCCGTACGTGATGGCTTGCACAAAATCCCGATGTGCTGTATCGAGAAAGACGAGATCGGCTATATCCTTCAAACCATCTGGGGTAACCAGCATGGTAGCCTTACGACGTGTAACCACTTCTGCCAAAAAGGCAATCAGCTTCTTACGCTGTTCGCCCACGTAAATGGCCAAACAGTTTTCAATCACGGAGACGAGAATCGCGCCTACGCTATTCATTTCGGCGGACGAAAGTCGCGCAATACCAACATTACTCACCAGCGTCTCCTACATCGTGTTTTCTAAGTGCATGCACGTTAGAAAGATGGAGAGGGTCTCCTTGGCTTGAACTTCCGTGCCGAGCACATCGAGCGTCTTCATTGAGACCGAGCCAAAGCGCGAGATGGATTCCTCCATCGCAGCAAAGCCTCGGACGTCGCCGCCTCGGTACTTCATCAGTTCCTTGAGCGACTCGTCCATTCCCGCAGACGCGAGAATAAGGCTTTCCGGGTAGGAGATCTTCGATCCCTTGGACTTGCCCGTAGGCTGACCCGAGAAATCATCCACCGAGGTATTGTCCTCAGGGATGGAGCGCTTCTTGATGACGTGCTGAGCCTGGCGACGCAATTGAACGTCGACGATCAGGTACGGATGGTTCGAGAGGTAGGGTTCACCACCATCGCCCGGATGCAGCCAGATCCGTTCGAAAAAGTTGTGATTCCACTTCCTGGCCAATTCCAGATTGCGTGCAACCGAGACGGTCTTATCGCTGAAGTTAGGGAGAATCACTGGGATGCGCACTGCGCGCGTCTCCAGCTTCGCGATGAACGCTTCGAACTCTTTGTCCGACATGCGGGCAAAAAACTCAGCGAGCATCTTGGTGTTTGGGCTACCGGGAATCATCGCCTCGATGCGATCGAGGCAAAGCTTCTCGGCTTCTTTGCGTTTACCAGGCATCTTCGAATTCCTTGTTGTCTGGAGCGACAAGAACGGTATTGTTGTTAAGGTGCAGGCGCTTGGCGATGTTCACCATGTGCTCCGTTCCTCGGGACATACCATCCCAGAAAGCCAAGAGGTTATTGCCCGCCTTGGCCATCTCCGTATTTCGAATATACCCAGCACTTTTCCCAAACTTCTCCCAGTCGGCAGGAAACTCCACCCAAGGGTAACCGTTGAGTCGACACCACTTGATCACCATCGCATCGGGGCCTCTACGAGCACGCCCAGAGATGAAGATCGCCGTCTTACCGGCGTGGTAGCGCTCCAAGTAGCTTTGCAGGGACTTGGAGAAGAAGTCGAAGTCATTAAACGAGCGACTTCCCGCAACAACAATGGCAACCTCGTAAAGCGAGATTACTGCCCGCGATAGGGGAGCTGGTAGCTGATGAAGCATGAGAGAACCCCGTCCACGAAAAGGCGTTTCCAATCTGCCGAGGTGCCCGTGTCGGGCAAGCAGAAGCGCACCTTCATCGTGGAGATGTTCTCCGGATGATCGCTTTCCAGATCCGTGAGGATACGGATCAGGCGGCGGTTGACGTGCATGCGCTGGATGTCGAACGGCTGTTCGGCAAACGAGTGTTCATGCAGACCCACCTGCCAGGCTTCCGGATTGGGGTGGCCGTGTTCACGCAGTTTTTCGGTGACAAAACCAACCAAGTCAGCCTTGTCAGCCATGTCCAGAACATTCCCGGTCATGATGATTTCCCTCTTATTTGAAACGAAAGAAAGTGCATTAGAATCGTGCACTTCCCTCCTAAAGTTAATGTCTTAGATGAACTTGCAGTAAAAAATGTTCCGACGATCTGTTACGCCGGTCAAGATATCTGCAAATGCAGTTACGTTTGGTTAAGGCGTGGCAAAACGCCCATCTTCCATTTCCCACATCGCGCGCAGATACTGCACGCCACGCGCCACGTGCTCGCCACCAGCAGGTCCTTGGACCAGCACCACGCGCCGGTAAGCGTACATCAGTTCGCCAGTGGCTTCACTCATGTGTTCCCAGGGCATGCCCGTGATCATGTAAAGCTGATGCGAGCGCAGGTGTCGCAGCACTTGGCCACGGTGGTAGCGAAAGAGGGTGCTGGGCGGCAGGTCACGCGTTTGGCTCATGATGGCGTACAGCGCATCGGTGAGGTCCGTGGGAACCTTCTCGCAGCGCTGGTTGTACGTGCGAAGCTGACGCATGATTTCATGCGCCTGCTCCAGATTACCGTGCGACATCATTTCGAAGCGCCGTGCGTGGAGCGACGGATTGATGGCCGTATCCCCATGCATGACTGGCGTGACAACCGGACGAGCGCGAGGGAAGGTCCGGTTCATGATCAGGCTCCTGCCTTACCCGGCACCACGAAGCGCCCGCCTTCCATGCTTTTCTGGGTACGAACGAGCGTGGCGCCCGAGGGACCAGTGTCTTGCACGAATTCGCGGTACGTGTAAGCCGGTTCATTCGCTTCGACCATCAGGTTGGTCGAAGGCAACCCGGTGATTACGAACTGTTTGCTGGTCGTGGGTTCCAGCACGATATGACCCAGGCCGAACTTCGGGCGGTTGGGGTTGACAACTTGCACAGGCGTCGGTTGGCTCATTTGGCTTCCTTAGCGGTTTCTTTTTTGCGCATGACCAGGTCGTACCATTCGGGGGCATGAACTGGTTTGGGGGGTTTGATACGGGGCACGTCCTTCACAGCGTCCGGCACGAGATCGTCCGGGTACCAGTAGGGAACGTACTTCTTCAGACGCATGTTCAAGAGATCCATGGTCGAGAGGTACGGCACCGGGTGATCTTCGTCATTGACCGTCCACCAGCCGCGCGTTTGCAGCAAGATGTCCCAGTCATAGCCGAGCGCGATCAGATCGTCGTACAAGACCTTGGGGGCAACGATGACGTCTTCGTCGTAGCCGTGCCAGAGGTAGCTCATCTGGCAGAGTTCGGACGTGATGGTGACCGCACGGCGCAGCTTGGCGTCAGCATCGAGCTTGCCGCGCACGGTCGTGCGTTGCAGGTTCACGCTCGGGTAGAGGTGCAGCGAGAAGTTCGCCTTGTTGCCCGAGGCTTCCATGCCGAAGTAGCCTTCCTGACGGATGTGGTGAAATTCCGTGAGAAAGGGCAGCACGCCTTCAGACTGGGAAGACAGCACCACAAACGGCATGTTCGAAGGGCCCGATTTGCCGCGCAGGTTCTTCACCTGGATTTCCATCAAGTCCGCATCCATGCGGCGACGATCCGAGGCATCGCGGGGATACTCAGGTGCCAGGTTGCCGTCCAGCAGCGCCTTGGCATTCACCGATTGCCACAGGTTCAGCATGGCAAAGCTGAAGTCCTTGGTGACACCCATCAACTTGTCGCCGTTCTTCAGGCCCGAGAGCGAAGTCTCAGGACCACCGTGCTGGGCCGGACCCTTCTGGATGGCACTTTCCTTACCCAGGTGAGCGACCATCGTCGTAAAGACGTAGGAGGCAGACGCCAGGCGGGGAATTTCCATGAGCAGGATCTTTTTGGCCAACCCTTGCTTTTGGTGGACCATCAAGTGCGCTTGATCCCCGAGTTCGGCTGAATCCTGCATGTCGATCACGTTGTCGGTTTCAAACCGCGTGAACGAATCGATGTCCTGGAAGGTCGGCATCGGGATCGTGAAAGGACCCGTGTGGGTACGGTTCCAGAAGGGCGTGGTCACCGAGATCTTGTCAGCGTTCTTGACCTTCATTTCCATGTAGGGCTTGTGCACCTCGTACCACTTGTTGCCCGTATAGATCGTGCCGTCGGTCACGGTCCAGTGGTTCGATTCAATCGAGCTGATCTCGGGCTTCGGCCCCCACAACGTCGATTGCAGTTCGATGCGGTACATGATGTCCGAGAGGTGCACTTCCTCGGAGTTCATTTCCGTGTCGTACGTATTGCCCCGCGAGGCAAGTTTGGTGGCCTTCACGGCAGAGGTGGCACGCACATACGCGGTGTAGCCCAAAAACCGCATGAGCGTGGACTTAAACGTGTTGCCTTTGCCGGTCAACCCAGTGACAACCGCGTGGCCGCCATTCAAGACTTGTTGACCGTAGCGGCCTTCAAGGTAGCTACCGGACATGACATCAAAGCCAGCGCCGACGTTGAACTTGAGTCGAACGACGGGGGCTTGTTCTACGGGAGGTGCGAGATCCAAAGTTATTCTCCAACGGGCGATGGTTCTTTTCAGATAATCGACCGGATATGTTTATTTTTATGAAACACACATGTCGCGTCTTGCATAAGCGGGATGGCTCCCACATTTCATCAGGGTAAACCCATGGACCTCACCACTCTCGAATTGAAGCGCCGCCAAGTGGCGCTGGAAGCTTTTGCCGTGACCGACGTCACGGGTTTGCTTGCACGTATTTATCCCGCCATCACGGAGGTCTTCTCAGGCTTCGTTGGCAAATTCCATTCGGACAATCCGTACGTCGAACTGACCGGCAAACAACAGGACTTCATGCGCGAGCTGCAAAAGCACGCCTACATGGATATCCGGATGCTGACGGCCTATGTACCCGAAGGACTGACCTCGGGTTACGCCGAGTACAGTAAGACGCTCCTGGCCGCTTCTCAGCACGCCTCGGGCATTCTCACCAACACGCTCTCGCCCTACTCGACCTTCCTGGGCAGTCTCGTCACCAACGCGGGTGAACGCACCGCCACGCACATGTCCAATCGCGAATACGCTGAAATGCAAAAGCGTCGCGAAGGGCTCGCTGCCGACATGGCCAAGTGCTTCCAGCCGGGTTCGACCAAAACCGACTCGACCGTGGGTGCAGTAGTTACCCGTAATGCCGACTGGGTGGAGGTCTTCAAGCAGGCCGACTCCATCACATCGTTCATCACGAGCGTGGATCGTAAGCTCCTGAACAAGAAGGTCGACGAATGCGTGAAGATCGTCAACACGCTCCAAGAACTCATCAAGCGTGACCAATTCGGCAAGGCTTCGCCTGAAGTCGTGAAGAACCTGGCTGAAGGTGCGTACCAAATCGCCAGCGAATTGGAATTCTACGCACTCGTCTACTACCGCGTGATCGTCTTCAACACCTGCCTGAACAGCACCATCGAGTACCTCCGGAAAACGCTCAAGGCGTAATCTGCGGCATAAAGGTCCCTACCCTTCGTCCTCTCGGAGTTGGGTAGGGTTTTATGCCTGTGAGATCACAAACCGATGGCGGCACGATTATCGAGAAGCATTCGAACATCCTTTTCGATGTCATCCTTGCCAGCGTAGCGTAACCACGATGGCGTAGCTTCCACCACACTCGAAGCGATGCGGCGGCTGCGGGTTTGATCAAGCGTACCTTCGGCGACGTTGTCGTCGCAGAGTTGGTACACGGTCCTGCCATCCCATATCACGCGTGACAGGAGCGCTGGGACTTGCATGGCCGCTTCATCATGGCTGGCAGCCATAACCTCGTTCAGACGTTTACGCGTCGTCGCGTCCAGACCGGACGAATCTTTCAGTCGTGCTGAAAGTGAGGCGATGAACATCATTCGCTTGGTACGCGAAGGGATGTAGCGGTCAAGCAAGCCTTGAAAGCGTGTTTTGATGACGTCAGACAACCGGCTCATTGAGGGACTCCTGAAACCCCCCGACTCTCCCGAAGACGAAGGGTTAGGGCAAAGGTTAAGACTTGTTGAGTTCTTCAGGCGCCAGGACTCGGAGATTCGAGTAGGAGCCTGACCAGATGCCACTGTCACTACCGGCCGTGATGACCGTAGCGTAGCGGAAGGTGTCGGGAGATTCCATCCAAGTGATGAGAGTCACCTGGGGCTGGCGGTCTTCCAAACGCTTCAGGGCATTTCGATCCAGAAGGTCGATGCCCAGGGTGAGTAGGATGGGAGCCGACTTCTCTCCGTCACCATACTTGGCGTCTACCTTCAGCGTGGCAAACCCGACGGTGTATTCGGGTCGCAACTTCGTGGACGTGGTGGCGTTGTTTTTCTTGTCAACGGATACCACTGTCTCATAAAGAATGGGGGTCAGGTCCGTTGTAACGATTTCCTTGTCGTCCGCATGGAAGCGGTCAAGCAGTTCCGAGAGGAGTGAGGTCTGGCTAATGGCCCGAATCGCGATCTTGGCCGGACGCAATTCCTTGGTGAGAGGCTCCTCGTCCAAGCAGTCGAGCGACAGGCTTTCAACCTTGGCCTGCACCATGCCGTACTTGCCGTGCGTGGAGAGCTGGCGGTGGGTTTCGCCCATGAAGAGCTTGTCCAGACGCAGCACCAAGAGGCTGTCGATGTCGCGAGCAAGCGAGCACTGGTAGTTACGCACCAGTTCGATCGCCGGATCAGGCGACTCCAGACGAACCACGGAGAAGGCGCCATTACCGATGCGCTTGCCGATGAATTCATCTTCCTTGCCGTGCTCGCCCAGGTAGTACACGCCCGGATCGTTAAATCCGTCCATCGTGTTGAAGTACATGCGACGATTGGAGATGAAGGGATGGCGGCCCGAGTCGTACTTCCAGTACCCTTGGGCGTCCGAGGTTTCCATCTCGACCCGGCTGACCTTATCCAGGCGCGAGATCATGACGCCGGCGGTAGCCAAGCGATCTGCTTTCTCGTTACCTAGAAGATCGTCGTGGCCCTTGATCCACTTGAACTCCACCGTCACCCCGCGTTGGCGCAGCGTGTCGTAGACTTCGAGGAAAGCCTTCCAGTATTCCTGGTTCTTAACCGGTTGCTGATCAACACGCAACCAGCCGTTGCTGGCCCACTTATCCAAGTGCCCCAGTGAGACGGCCTTGCAGACGTACTCGGAATCGGCCCAGACCAAAACGGTAGCCACTTCGGCGTATTCACACACGTGCCGCAGGCCATGGGTGGCTGCCACGAGTTCGGCGATGTTGTTCGTCACCGGGAACTCTTGGAACGAACCCACGCCGTCCAGGTAATGGAGTGGCGTCACTTCCACGACATCGATCTGTTGGCTTGCACCGATCTCTCCTTCGAGGATTGCGGCGTAGATGTCTCCGACAGAACTTTGGCGCAGCTCTTTGATCTTGTTGTAGTCCGACTTCAGGGTGTAGCCCCGGTTAGTCAGAATGTGTTCGGGATTGCCCGAACCTTTCTTGGGTTCTTCGTAACTGAAGAGGTAACCGTGTACCCCCCAGCCACCAAACCCTGGATTCGGGCGGCAGCCTCCATCCGTGTACAAAACGAAACCCTGTGTCATTTTCCTATCCTCAGGCAATTACCTACACCATACCTTGGCGGGGTAATTTTGGGTCACTTGACCCCACAGCGATCGCGGTAATCCTTTTGCGCCTTGAGATCTGCCGCACGACGATCGACAATGTACGCGCGTAAATCCTTCAGGTGCGTCTCGATTTGCAAGTCGAACGTGTCTCGATCAAGCACCGGCAACGCGGGCGGGTCAGGCCATGCAGGGGCGCGATACGTGCACGTAACCGAGCTGACCTGCTTGACCGGTGGTGTCGCTTTCTGCCATTTGGAGAGGATGCGATTCACATCTTGGGAAATCTGCTCTTGCAGTTGCTCGTGGGGCGCAAACGGCCCTTCCGGCATTCTCAGCCCCCGCATGAGTGGGCGGATGTGTACCGCATCCGAACCCTGACCGATGATGACCGAGCCATGGATCTCTGTACGGTTAAAGCTGTTGCAACCAGCGACTGCAAGGGCAGCCCCTGTGGTGATGATCAAAAGTTTGACACGCATGATGGGCTCGCTTTATTGATAGATCGGGGGATTCATCCCGTCTTCGTATTCCTGGAGACGTCGCATGGTGGCTTTCCACCGGTCAAAGCGATCGTTCAGGTGCGCCGACGTTTGAGCAGGCGGCGTGGGGTTAGTGGGAGGAGTGGGGGCAGGAGTGGCTGGAGTGCTATTCGCAACCAGGTCCTTAGGGGAATCTCTCGCCGTGGGAGGTTTCACAGTCGGCGTGGGCTTTACTGCCACCGGAGCCGGGTTCTGTGACTTTGCCAGCAAGGCCTCGTGGGTTTTCTTCAGATCGATGTAATCGCTGGAGATAGACCATACCTTGGGGACAATGTAGAGATTAGTAACAAATGAGACAAAGATCAGCCCGATAATGAAGACACGACCTTTGTTGGTTTTCACCGCTTCGGGCAGGGTTTTCTCACCCAAAACCATCTCTCGGACAAAGGGCCAGAGAAACCGCAGGACCTTTAATGTCACGCTGAACATGCTGTTTCCTTTACATCCATTTTATAGATTTCGAGTTTATCACGCATTCTTTTTCCGTTACGAACTTACGCGTCATCGCCCACGACTCTGTGATAAGAGAAGCGGTGATCGCAGGAGACCCTGATGACGTACCTTTTGAAGGGCTTTCTGGCCCACGCTGATTTTGCCGACAACACGCCCGGGGGTGTGATTGCAAAAATCGGTGAGCTCTCGACCTACTCCAAGACGTTTACGCTGGAGCCGGGTCTGTACACGAATGCTGCCTCACCTAAGGTAGCGCTAGTCACGGCCCTGTCGGTCAATGACGGTGCTGCCGTAGTTGTACCGAACGCTATCGCGCTGTCCACGCTGGAGATTGGTAAATGGATCTATGACCAATCGATCGCAGCCGGCGCGGAGATCTTCGCCGACGAACTCCTCAACGAGCTCTTGTCGACGTTTGCGACGAGTGCTGAAGATTTCGAATGCGGTGCCATCATTACCGATGGGCGTTACTGGATGCCCGAATGGGTGTCTTGGAAAACCAAGGCTGCTACCGAAGAACGAATCAAAATCTGGTTCGTCGACGACAGCTACCGCTTGCAGTACGACAATTACGAAATTGTCCCCATCCCCCCGTTTGACAATGTGGATGACTTCTTCAAGACCGGTGCGCAAGTCGAAGCGCTGCTGGTCGCAGCAGTCGAGCCCTCGGCGCTGGTTGCGCGCATTGAAGGGGCGAAGAACAAGAACCCCGAGACCGTGATCCGTACGATGATGTACGATTACGTCGATCCGTTGAACGCCTCGCATCGTGTTCCGGCGCCGTTCTCGGCACTGGTCTACGGGTCAGCGGGCAACAACATCGACTCGCTCGTGGACGCTTGGACCACGCATCTCCTGGAGAACAGCACCCACACGCGTGAGGAGTGGGTCGCGATCCTGCCGGACCTTTTCAAGCGCACGGAATTCATCCTGGTGCCCCAGTGGAATACCTACGCAATTCCGCAGCGCGAGACTGAGCGAGGCATATACTCCCCAAACGCGAACCTTCAGAAGGCGGTTGCCCTCATCAAGCAGGTCGCAGTGAATTATTCGGGGTCTCATATAGATGCGAATGCCACGATGTTCGGTTTTCCGTACAAATCGTTGGCAGTTGGTTGCATCGGATCGACCGAGAACCGCGAGGATCTCTTCCAGATCAGCGACGTCTTTCCTGACTACATCAACACCTCGACTTCGTCTGACGATTTCGGTCGGATGGAGCTCGCTACGCAGAACTGGGTGCTGTTGATTGATCGTCTGGTGCAGGCAGCCGAAGTGGCCACTGAGTTCTCAGCCATTCCGGAAGGCATGACGCGTGTCAAGCGAGGCGACATGCTCTACATGTCCAAGGACTACCAGAACATCCACTATCTGGTGGCCTGCAAGTCTACGCTCCCGGTGTGAGGATAATCCATGGCAACCACATTTGATACCCGGCTTCTGCCGACGATCGAAGTGAGCGGGCTTTGGAAACTCAAGGCCCCGTTTGACGTTCTCATCGTTCCGACGCAGATCTACACCTGCAAGCGTGTGAGTTCCTTTGCCGCTGTCGTGGCCGCAGGGTTTGACGTCTACAAAGACTACTACCTGCCCTACAGCATCGACGAGGAGCTCTTCAAGGAAGATGCGGCTAACGGCGTAGCGATGATCTCCCTCGTTTCGCCCAGCGGTGATTGGATCGACGTACCTTCGTCGTACCTGCTTCAGTACCCGAGTAACAACGGGGTGAAGTACGTTTCTTGGGCAATCGGGGCAGCATTGGGTCCGATGCCTGAATTCGTGCAGCTCGATTACCTCGTGGCTCAGATCCGTGACAAGATCAAAGACACGGTGGGGGTAGATGCCGAAGTGCGGCCGATGATTATCTCGGTGCCTGAAATCATCTCCAACGACACCCACGCTGGCTTGGAATCCTCTCGTCGCAACAACATCGCTGAATCCACCACGGATTGGGCCAAGTTGCAAGAGGTGACCCGTCAGCGTGATGCGATGGCGATTCAGATTCAGCAACTGGAGCAGTTCATCCGGGACAACGCCGATAAGCTTCAGCCTTAACCGAAGCGGCATAGAGCGCCAGGCTTTCGCCTGGCCTTTTATGCCGTTGATTACGGATACGGAGGTTCGATGCCGGTGACCCACTCCAACCGATCGGCCTTGACCAATCCGAGTGCGATAAGGTCCTTCTCAGCAGTCATTGAGCCCTTCAGTCGGAAGTCGCCTTCCAAGACGCCAGAGCCCGTTGAACCACTACGACCTGCCGCAGTCGAGAGGTTGCCCTTGATGAGCGTAGCGGGTGCGTCCGTGGTCTTAACTGCGGTGGTTTCAGTAATCGACTCACTGGCCTCTAGGACGATCTTCTTGCCTGCCAGAAGGTTCATCTCATCAACTGCCGACAAGGTGATGATCTTCTTTAAGATTTCCAAGAACGAGCCATCCGCCACTTCCAAGCGGACCTGACGCTCTGCTGAATTCAAGAGGAGGTAGTTCCCGATGTCGTCTTGAAACTTCAGAAAGCCCTCTTTGGTATTCAACTGCAAGTCGTACTCAAAGGGCTCGCCATTGGCTTTAGACGTGTGAAGGTGAACCAGCCCCTCGTGGGAGTTCAGCTCCAGGTAGTACATGTTCTCCGGACTAGGCGCAGCACCTTCATCTTGCGTGGCACTAATGCCCCAGACGATCGTTTCGAGCTTACGGAAGTTCAGATCGTTCCAGAGCGTATTCCAGTAGATCTGATCGGCATTGCCGAACTTGTAGAGGATGACAGTCTCACCGCGTCGTACATCGGGTGCTGTCATCCGGTTAGGTTGCCCTAGTGGCAACCACTTGGCTGAGACTGAGCCCGCACTATAGGTTGCGACCTCATAGGCCTGTCCATCGCTTCCAGTAGCTTTTGCGCCGTACTCATACGCAGCGTCTGAGGTTTCCCCATCCAGTGCCATCGTGCGTTCAGGAGTGGTGACTTCAATGAGGTCACTACCAGGGACCTTGTTCGCTGCAACGGTACCGATGGAGTACGGCTGAAGTTTGGATACTTGATCCATGGATACTCCGTGCTTGTTAGATTTCACACCATCTAAGTATCTTCTGGTTAAGTATCCCCTCTTAAAGATTAAATAGAGACCTACCATGCGCATTACTAAACTCGCTACGGTTGGCTACTCCAGGCTATTGCTTTCAGGCATTCGTTCCTTCACGTATACTCCGTCCCTCCCCATCCAATCGATCCTGGGGACCAATGGAAGTGGGAAGTCTTCGATTCTGGATTTGCTAACACCGCTACCACCCGATCCTGAGGATTTCACCAAGGACGGGAGTAAGGACATAGAGTTTGAACACGACGGTAATTTTTATCGCATCGTCTCCAAGTTCTTACCCAAGACCCTGCATACGCTCTACAAAAACGGAAGCATAGAACATGAGAACGTCAACACCTCCATTATCCTCGATGAGTGCAAGGAGCGATTCAAGCTTACGCCTGCGATTCATCAGCTCCTGCTTGGCACTGACACTGACTACATGTTTCACGCCATGTCCGGTCCCAAACGTCGTGAATGGTTTACGGTCCTTTCGCCGACAAACTACGACTACGCCATTGGACTTCATAAACGGCTCCACAAAACGGCGAACGAATACGAAAGCGGTGTCAAACTCGATAAGCGGTCTCTTGTTGGCGAGAACGCGAAAATTATCTCGGCATCTGAAGAAGCGCGGATTCAAGGCGAAGTCACCGTCTTGCACCAGGAGCTAAAGCGCCTGTACGCCATCCAGGCACCCGTCGAACACGACGTGACTGCTCTGAGCGCGCAGGCAGAATCGCTTGAAGATCAGCTCACGCGCTTGGCCTACGAGATGAAAGGGTTCTCCAGCCGTCTTGATCCCAAGTCCAATCCGTATCGCCAAGAGCGTAACGAGTGGGGCGAGATGGAGGCAGCGCCCGTCATGTCGCTTGACGAAATGCAAGAGATCGTCAACCGCACGCGTGTAGATATCGCTGCACAGGAGACCAAGCTCAACGGGTTTGTCAAGCAGCATGAAGAGCTTGAGAAAAAGCATGTCATCTTGAAAAAGGCAGAAGAGGACGGTCTGTCCAACTTTGCTGAGAAGGTGGCAGGGTTTAACCAACAAGTCGACGCGCTTAAAGCCACGCAGCGCTTGGGGTTGGACATCCCTAATGCTGAGGCTGCCTTACAGACGGTCAAGCGGATTCGGCCGATGCTCACCGAACTCTTTTCTTCCCTACCCATGAATGACGATCGTCGATATGGACGTGACTCGCTCAAGGTCAAACGGGAGAAGGTGTACAGTGTCAAGGACAAGTTGGCGCAACTCCAAGGCAAGCTCGATGGCCTGCGGGAAAAGCACTTGCACCTAGAAGCGCATCGCACCAATCAAGGCCAAGAGTGCCCGAGCTGCCACCATCGTTGGGTCAATGGTTACGACGCAAAGATCCATCAACTCATCAAAGACGAGATGGAAAAGCTTCTCGATGAGAAGAAGCGTCTGGATGCGGAGCTCAAAGAGACGGAGACGGTCGTAGCGGGCATTGAGGACTACTTCCAGCAGTACCGGACCTACACGGGCGTGGTGAGCTCTACGCCTGCGCTAGAGGCCTTCTGGACGCGTCTGACAGTCAACAACTTCGTCACCGATGCACCCAAGTCCGTCATCCGGGAACTGACCTACCTGGAAGAAGATCTGCAAGTGGCGATTCAGATCGAAGCCTTGGTGCAAAAGCGCGCTGCCTTGTCTGCCCTGCAAGAGTCGGCATCGGCTTACGGGTCGGCCACACTTACGGACGTAACGACGCAGTTGGATGTGTGTAATGCACAAATCCGAGCATGTACGTTCGAACTTAACCGGCTGCGTAAACAATATGCGGACTACACCAGCTACGTCTGGGACTTGACCGAAGTCACCAAGATCGGAATGCAAGTCGAAGACATGCTGCACGATCTAGCGCACGCCCAAGCCAACATGGTTGAGAGTCTGCGCCGGGAGGCGATTCAAGTCTGCATCCGTCAAACGCAAAGTCAATTGGCTCGCAAAGAAGACTTGCTGGCCGGTATCCAAGCCCAGAAGAACATTGTCGCCGATTTGGAAGCCCGGATCGATGAACGCATCTTCGACGGTGAGGTGTGGCGTTTGATGGAACAAGCCATGAGTCCGAAAGACGGCATCATCGCTGACGGACTTTACGGGTCAATCCGTAACTTTGTCGCACAGATGAACGCCTTCATCGCTCGGGTCTGGACCTACCCGCTGGAAGTCTTGCCGTGCGGGACGAGTGGCGAGAATGGGGCAGAACTGGATTACGTGTTTCCACTCATGGTCAATGGCGTCAAGCGTAAGGATGTAAAGCGTAGCAGTAAGGGGATCGCTGAAATCGTGAACCTGGCGTATCGCATTACCGCCATGCGTTACCTCGGCCTGGAAGACTACCCGCTCTTCATGGACGAGTTTGCCGCTAACCTGGATAAGGAGCATCGCTTTGCCGCCGGCGCTGTCATTGCGTCACTCATGGAGTCTGGTAAGTATTCACAGCTTTTCATGGTATCGCACTACGTGGAAGGGTATGGGGCGTTCCCCAACTCCGAGACGTGCGTGCTCGATACTCGCAACATCGTAGTGCCTGAGCACTACAACCGTCACGTTGTTCTTAACTAAGGAGTTAGGTGTGAAAGATTTGCAAGCAGTACAAAAAGAAATCACCGAAGCCAACTTGGCACTGAACCAGGCCATGCGTCATCTGGTGAATGTTCAAGGCTGGGTGGATCAGGTCAATCGCCATCTGGTGGAAAGTGGTGCCGTGCCGGAAGGCACTGCACCGACTCCTGCACCGACTGGCATCGCCCAACGCGCACAGACGCTGGCTGAAGCTGTGCGCCAAACCCAGGACCGCACAGTGCCCAGTGAAGCGCCGGCGCCTGCCTCGCAACCGGCTCCAGTGCCTGCGACGCCCACGCCGGCCCCTACGCCGACAGCCGCAGCCGCACCGACCCCGGCTGCGGCTCAACCGGCGCAGGACACGGAAGAGATGGTGCGTGAAGCCAAACGTGTGACCCATGAATACCTGGGCCGCACGCTCTTCTCCGAGCACGGGCTCTTTAACCAGATGCTCTCGGCTGAAGTTTCGCCCTTCGGTCGGGGCATCCTGCGTCCGCCGCTGCTGACCGAGTACAAGGAAGACGTCTCGCAAGTGGCTCGCAATAGCCTCACGGCCTGGCCGAGCGGCTTTTACCGTGAAAGCGAAACCGGCAACCTCATGCTCTTTCTCCAAGTGAACGGGCGCATGATGGGCTGGGTCATCATCACCCGGGAAGGCCCGCAGGAGTTTTACTTCTACTCCAAGCACCCTGAAGACACGGCACTCTACCGTCTGTCGGAGCTCACGGACTTGACGCAGGCCAAGCGTGTGGTGACGCAACTGCAAGGCGCGTGGACGGAACTGCTGACCAAGCTGAACAAGTAATCACCGGCATAAACGCCCAGGGGCCCTCTAAGGAGGGATTCCCTGGGCTTTATGCCACTTCATTACATATCCGTGCCAATCTTCAAGAAAAAGGCATTAGCCCGTTTGGTCGGATAAACCGGAACACGCTGATCGCTGACCGTAGAAAGCGCATTGATGTTCGTCGTGTTATAGATGCGACGATCATTGGCTGAGCGCTTCACGTTCAAACCCCAGCGCTTGGTTTCCCGATCGACCCGCTCTTCAATCGCCCAGTATTCTTCGACACGACCATGACCCGTCACCATCGGCCACTCCGGATAGGTGTGACTCACATACTGGCCCGGGATCTTGGTCGGTTGGATGGAACCGTAGTCCACGAAGATGTCCGTGTTATCGAGCATCACGAGAAACGACTGGGAAAGCGTCGCCCAGGCGAGCATCGCTTCGTCAGAGAAGAGCTGTGAAAGCGCAACCTGACTCTCATTAATCGGTGGCGTCTCCAAACCAAAGGAGGAGAAGTCCAACTGATTACGCGATTCGAAGTAACGGTCAAGCAACGGCATGTTCTGCGTGTCGACGGTGATCGCAGTATCCGAGATGCGGGAGAACACCTTCGAGTCCAGAACGTGGGCGTAACCACCCAGTACCAGGATCAGTGAGGACTGAGAGAGATCCACGCCGAAATCGATGTTCATGCGGTAGCGCAGCTTCTGCCCTTCACCTGGTGCGTAGACCATGTCTGGGGTAATCGGCACGTACTTCAGCTTACCCACATCCGCAAAGCTCCAGATCCCGATGTCGTTGGCTTCAGCCTTGCGGCCCGTCTTCATGCCGTCATGCACCCAGATGCCTTGCTCGTTGCCTTCGATGCGGTGGTAGTACCCGCAAATCGAGACCATGCACGATTCGTAGAACTTGGCGTAGTCGACTTGACGACGTGTATTCGTCATGAGAAGCCAGGTACGGTCTTCATCCGGCACGTCAGTCGTCGGACTGTGGTTCGGACTCACTGGCTGGATCGTGTAGTCAGCGCGAAAGCCTTGGTTCCAGCGGGCGAACTTCGGATTAAGCTGAGGCATGGCCGCTTGCGTGGGCAGAGAGCGATTACCCAGCGAGACGAGTAACTCATTGAAGGTAAAGGCGCGCCCACCGAACTCATCCCGGATCAGATCCAGGTCAAGCGCTACAGTTTCCGCAAAAAGGGGATTCGAGAGCTCGGCCCAGGTCTTGGAATATAGGTCATAAATTTGATTCACTGGCACGTCCCCGATGGAGACTGCCTCCCAGCGCTTAGCGCCAGTGCGCGATTTTCCGATCGCAGAGACCAATGTGTACATGTCGGGTCCGTCTAAAAATTGTTAAATAGTATAGTCGTTTAGGACTTTTAACCATACCATTAGTTTCACCCTGCTGGGAGCATGTAATGCCGACTAGCCTCGAAAATCCGACACTCCCATTTGATCCCACCGGATCGCGGGTGTCGAATAAGGTCACGGGCGAGCAACAAGTGCTTGTTCGTGTTGCGTTCCGAGATTTCCATTTCCTGATTCCGAAGTTGGCCCCGTTCTTTTCGGGCCCTACCTTCAAAGCCACGTATCGTGATAACTCGGGCACCTCTCGCCCGCTTGTCGAAGGCGTGGACTTCCTGTTTGGTCACCAGTTCTTGGAAGCATCCAAGGCCTGCGCCAAAGAACTGTACGCCTCGATCAGTTTCTTGAACACGGACCTCGAAGGCGTGGTCACGCTTGAGTACCAGTCGATTGGCGGTACTTGGACGCTTGACGACGAGAAGCTCGCCGAGATCGTCGCCAACGAACTCTATAACCCGCGTAGGGTTACCTGGGAACAAGTGGCTGATTACCCGCAGCGCTTCCCGGTCATCGACCACGAGTGGGATCTCGTGGATATGGTGGGTATGAGTGAAGTCGTGACCGCCTTGCAAGGCATCACGGCAGCGCTTCTCACCACGGGCGACACGGGCCTGGCTGCCCACATTGCCAACAAAGACAACCCGCACGAAACCAACAAGGGTCATGTGGGTTTGGCGCTGGTGGAGAACTACGCCCCAGCTACCAATGCGCAGATGCAAACGGGGACGGCAACGAACTTGTACGCCACGCCTGCCGGGGTACGCGCCGCCATCGCCTCCCAAGCCTTGGCTCCGCTGAATGCCCACACGGCAGCCACGGGCAACGTGCACGGCATGGTGGCCTCTGACATCAACGCCTACACGATCCCGCAGGTCCAAGCCCTTCTGGCTGGAAAGCTGAACGTCGATGGCGTGGTTCAAGACTCGCTCAAGTTCGACGGTCGCACCCCTGTGGACTATCGCGACTGGGTGTTGTCCTTTACCGCGTCAAACGCCGAACGCTTCGCCGGTCGCACCTATGCAGAGATGCTGGACGATGTGATCGTGGGGGGTACGGAAAACGCGCTGAAGTTGAACGGTCGTACGGACCTGGAAACCAAGACCTGGGTCCTGGAAGGCAAGGCTGCGGATTCGGCAGCGCTCGATGGTCGCAACTCCGATGCCCTGAAAGCCTGGGTGTTGACGGGTACGGCCGCATCGGCCGCCACCTTCGGTGCGCGTGACATCAATCAGTACAAGCTCTGGGTGCTCGAAGGCACTGCTGCGGATTCTACTCGTTTCGAAGGCCGTACGTTTGAAGAGACCGTGGACCTCTTGGCTAACCGCTTTGCTTCTACCGACCAAAGCGCCAAGCAACGTCGCCTGCAAGCCTATTCGTCTGCTTCGGCCAATACCTGGTCGTTCCTGGGTGCGATGTCGCAGACGCCGTCCTCGGGTCAGATCCACTGGCTCGTCAACGGTGGGGAGAACCAAGCGGGTACGGGTACAGCCGGTGCGTACTTCGTTCGCGCTGAAGTCACTGGTCCGGCAATCGGTGATGTGCGATTTAAGGTGGTCTCGCTCCTGGGTGAAGGTGAAACGTCGGCACTGACCTTTGGGTTGGTCAAGAACGACACGGATGGCACCTACGAAGTTTGGGTCCGTGGTCCGAAGGTGCAAGCAGATCTGACGGTCACGGAACTGGCCAACGGCATCACGCTCTGGCCTGAAGACGATTCGGAACCGCAAGCCACGGAACCGGCCGGGATCAGTTACACCACGGAAGACGGCTTTGCCTTGCGTAGCGAAGTGGAAGCGATGCTCGATACGCTCACCGCAACGTTTAACGCCCTGGCAGGTGTTACTGGCCCTTAAACGAATTACGAATTAAAATCCCTGGAGTCTCGCATGACACCCTTGGTAATCAAGTATCCGCTTGATCCGTCGGGCACCAGTCCTGATAACCTCATCCGTGGTGAACGCCACACGATGATCCGGCGTAACGTCCGGGCTATCGCAACGACCTACGGCGGCTACTATGCTGACTCGTTGGTCGTGACGGATGTGGCAACAGGCCAGCCCCTGACGGCGGATCAATACTACGCCGCTGAAATGTACGAGCAACCCACGCTCGAATACGGCAAGATGATCTGCTCGATCGTCATCATCGTGGACCCGGAAGTCTCGGACAACGTCGACCTGGCGTACCAAGTCCTCGGAGGTCCGTACCAAAACCAGCAAACGGCGCTTGTCCAGATGCTGGAGACCCTGCTCACCGATGACCGCCCTGTCTCGTGGGGTAACATCATCGATAAGCCGGATCGCTTCCCGCCGGCTGCGCACTTGCACGATGCGGGTGACATCTACGGCTTTGAGTACGTGGTGTTCGAACTGCAACGCATCCGAGACGCCATCCTGATCGGCGACGAAGCGTCTCACGACGAGCTGCGTCGCTACATGGACACGATTGAGCAGAACCTCTTGGCGCTGATCAATCAAGGCGATGCGGCACTGCAAGCACACATCGACGACAAAGAGAATCCACACGAAACGGACGCTCACCAAGTCGGTACGTACTTCAATACCGAAATCGATGCGCTGCTCAATGCATTGCGTAACGAGCTCACCGGCGCGTTTACTACGCAGACGATGGATTCGGCCGCAGGCATCACGCTTGTTCGCGCTACGCACAACAAGAAGTGGCTCTTTGTGAACACGACGGGCTTGGTGAACGTGAACCCGAACTCGTTCCAAAAGGACGATTTTGTCATCTTCACCAACGACTCGTCCAGCACCGTGCGCCTTGTGCCTGCAACCGGCATGACGATCACAGCCCCTTACGGTCAGAACCTGACCATGATGGGTGCGGGAGCCTCGTGCGCCTTGCAGTTCAAGAGCCCCACACGCGCTGTGTTGATCGGATCGACGCAGTACACATAACCGGGAGTGTTTCATGAGCGATCTTTTGCGCGTCCTCGCCGGAACACGTATGAAGCCTAAGCCGGATGCGCCCGTGGCGTCTCAACAGGTGCTTTGCGGTGAAGGTCGACGTGGGCGAATTACCCAAGTGCGTGCGGTGGTGTGGAATGTAAGCACCCAAAGCTACGATATCGGCCCCTGGACGTACCAGTCCGATAACTGCGTAGCGGTAGCACGCCCTGCTGATAGTCAAACCCTGCGCGACTGCCCTACGGGGCAATCGGGCTACCGAGTGTACACGCGATCAGTGACCTGGAATTCTTCCATAGAAGACTGGGTAACGGGTTCCTGGGTACTTGCACAGTCGGCTTGCAACGTGGTACCGATACCTGCTTGGCAACAAACGATCTCGTGCCCGGCAGGCTACACAGGTTCAGGTCAGGTGCAGGAACGGTCAGTGACCTGGAACGCAACCACCGAAAGCTACGACGTCGGGGCTTGGAACACGGTGCAGTTTAACTGCGTCATTGCCGCCTTCCGCGCCTGGGGTCCGGTGGTTAAGTGGAACAGCCTGAACTACGATCAATACGCCAATGCCAATGGCTACTCGATCCGGGTCAAGGCCGTTTGGGTGGACTACAACATCACCTACGAGGTCTGGTGCCCGCAACTGGCAGGTCGTCAAGCTCGGCCTGCCTGGGAGAAGATTGTCTACCACAACGGCAACGGTGATCCGGGATTCAAAACCCTGGACGCTAACGGCTACGCCTCGTACGGCCCGATCAATACCCGCCCGCACAACGTGAAGTCCAACGAATACATGGCGTGTTTGGTGGACATCCAGTAACTAAGGAGGTGTGATGCAAGCGCTCGACTATCGTTATAAGCGCACCTCTGAAGCCATTCTGCGTCACCTCATCGAAGCGACCCTGGGATTGCGGCTTACTAAGGAGGACGTCACTTTCGGGCAACCGGAGGCGATTGAACCCTTAGAGCCCAATCTCCCCATCTTTCCGAGCAAGTCTTTGAACGGGCTCTGGATGGTGCGAGATACGCGGGTGCTGGTGACGGCAGGTGAGCGTTACCGTGCGGGTAAGTTTTACGCTTGCTTTGGCAAGCACGATCTGGCTGACATTGTCCCAGTTAGTCAGAACACGATCTTGGTGCGTCAGTGGCCGTTTAGCACGTACGACGTCCTGGATCAAATTAACATCCGGTTTGGGTTGTCACTCTCCGAAGACGATGTGCACGACATCTATTATCCGGTGTTAGCGGGACCTTTCGTGGTGCGGGCTAAGTCCACTAGCCTCGTTTGGAAAGGGGAACTCCCCTTCGAGATCGAAGCCTTGGACATCCCGCTGGCCGACACACTCCTCACGAAGGATCTGAGCGGCTTTACAGCCGCTTAGCGAGTGTGCGGCATAAGACCCTACTCTCACCCTCACCTAGTGATAGGCGGGCGGGAGTAGGGCTTTTATGCCGTCTGAGGACGTTTACTTCAGGTACGGGTTCTTGGCTGTGAACTCGTTACTGTAAAGTGCCGTCACGCGCGCTTCTTCGGCGTCGGTGCGCTCGCCGTACTTGGCAGCGATCACGTCTTCCAGGTGCAGGGGTAGCGCCGGGATCGGGGCCGAGAGGTCCGATACTTCCAAGTCAAGCTTGACCCAGTCGTAGTATTCCCCATTCGGCTTTTTGAAGACATCCACTTCCCAGACCAGATCGGAATCGGGCACCGGGAAGAAGTAGCGATCCTTGATCATGCCTTCTTCAGCCAAATGGCGAAACTGAATGAAGTTGGCTTCGGTCGTGGGGATCGGCACTTCGACGTTATCGCCCGAGGCGACTTCACCGACTTCGACCTTGGTCGTATTCACGTATTCAACTTGCCCGGCCTTGTTGACCGTCTTGCGAACACGGATGCGACCACGGGCAGCGTTCTTCTCGGTCTTCTCGACCTTGATCTGCCACTGCTCCTGATGCTCCATGCCTTCGGCTTTCTTCAGGTCATTGAGGTCAGGCAAGCGGCCATAGAGCGTGTGCTCTTTCTCACGGACAGCTTTGCCGTTGCTGGCTTCTTCCATCGAGATGGAATCGGGGCGAGGACGACGCTTCTCCTGCATCGAACCCAGGAATTCCAGAATCTGCGGATCAGTGATGGCTCGACGAGCCTCCAGTGCCGCGTGCAAAATACGCATGAATAGGCTCCTTAGGAGGAGAAGATGAATTTAAGAACCTCAGCGGCTGTATTGATAAAGCCCGTGAGAACTGAAGAGTCAGGCATGACGCCTTGTTTGTAGGCCAGTGCCACGACAGCACCCAGCACGGCCACTAAGAAGACAGAAACCCCGATGAACCCGGCCTTGATGAGCCAGATACGGAGCTTGCGTTTTTCCACAGCTTCCGGATCTTCCAAGACTTGCTTGGGACGCAGCCGACTGCGAAAGACAGCGAGAAGATCCACCTGGTAGCCGGAATCCAGCAGCTCGATGTACTCCTTGAGTTTCGCACCCGTGTCGATGTCGTTCAGAATCGGGGCTTCGTCGATGTTGATGGAAAGTTCCCGGTACGCCTTCACCAAGTCCGCTGCCGGATGAGAGCTGGCAATGATCTCCGTGACGGTCGAGTCATCCGGGATGGTCTTCAATACGTTAGCGACGAGCATCATTTCTCCTGCTGCGCTTGATTGAGCAAGGTGTTCTGCTCGCTCTTCCACTTACGCAGACCCGCCTTCTGTTCATTGCAAACCGTCACGTTGGCAGTTTGTCGATTGTAGGCTTGGGTGCTCAGGGCTTCTCGGCCCTTGTCGTCAGTGGTAAGGTACTTGCTTCGAGCAGGCGGAGGCTCAACCGGACAGTCCAGCAAGAGGGCATCATCGGGAAAGGTCCCAACGAATTCCACAATCGTCACCGTTCGCGTACCGCACCCTGAGATGAGGAGCACCAGGACAAGCACAAGGAGAGTTTTCAGCGAGAACGCTTTCATGGTCTTCTCCTTATTGCTTAGCCGGCTGGCACTCAACGGCCTGGGGCTGAGCGATACAGTACGAGGCCCACATGCTGTCGATCCGGACTTCACTGATCTCGCGCGACTTCGCAGCTTGCGATTCGGGCGTAACAGGGATGTCTTGATACTTCAGCTCGATGGAGGCGATTTGATCTTGCTGGCGATCGTAGACGTTGGCAAAAGCGTTCGTCTTATCACGAATACCGAGTGCCACCGATACACCTACGCTCTCGTTGATTGCGGCGGACTTCTCGCGAAGGGTTTTTTCCGCCTGGAGCTTGTCACGTTCGGTCGTGACGCTGGTTAGACTGTCATTGAGCGTCTTGATTTCGTTGCCGCGTGACCAGGCCATGCTTGTTGCAACGGCAAGCAGAACGGCCAGGACAATCAGGCCGACCTGCATGACGCGAGTCATTATGGGGTTCATGGTTATCTCGTAAGGTGCTTATAGAGCCAGAGAGCAACAACAGCGCTGTCGATCTCGTGCTCGTCTAGTTGGGAGACGTCTTGCGTCGCAGTAGTCATCAGTTCCGGGCAGTTCAGCACCGCCTGGAGCATAATGGCCTTACCTTCCTTGCCGCCCTTATTCCCTTTCACCCCGACCGTGTTCTTGACTGTCGGAGGATCGACTTCGTAGAGGCTGTACCAGGAGTCGAAATCCTTGACGGACATGCGAATCTCAGTGAGGATCTCTACGAGGGGCCGATAGGAACCAGGGTGCAAGTGACTAAAGAAGGGCGACTCCGACCCAATCGCAATCGGACACTCTTCGCTATAGACGCGCCTCAGGATCTGTCCGAGCGCATCAATGCGCCCGTACTTTTCCCCATGAACTTCAGTGACCCACGAATGACGCCCCATGCGCTTACCTTTGAAGGTGTGGGCAAACCAGGAGTCGATTTCGAGGGTGTCGATGTTGAATCGTAACGCCGTGCAGCCGAGCGTGTCGGTGCCTGGGTCCAGTCCAATCACCGACGCGATCGAAGGACTCCCATGTGGGATGATCAACATGGGAGTGTCCTTGTTAAGGCTGGGTGGGGCCAACGAGCTTGAAGAGCGGCTCGACGGCGCCGATGTTCAGGTCGATGTCCAGCTTGTCGGTCAGGAACGCCAGGGCGTAGTAGCACATGACGTGCGAGATGATCTGCACGCAGATGGCGTCCGTGAAGGTAAAGGAGGAGTTCCCCGTCCCGGTCACTTCGGTGTTGTAGTCGATGCCCGAGCAGATACCGATCTCGGAGATCTGTGCCATGTCAGGATCATCGTAGAGGATCTGGGCGACGTTGCGCAGTTCTGCCAGGTCGAACGTTTCCAGCGGCAGCGAGATGCGGGCAGACGCCGACACGTAATCGCCACTGGGAATGTTCACACCGATGGTCGCCAAGGGATCGGGCACCGGGTTCAGCACCGCCGAGGTGGGCGTGAACGGATTGGTGCTCGCCACCCCATCGACCACGTTGGTGAGGTTCATCTCGGGCTGCACGCCCGTGTAGTCGATGCGCTTGAGGTAGTACGCGATGTAGCGACGGTCCTTGTGGACCTCTTCACGACGCAGCGCGTAGTTCAGTCGTTGTACAGCCGACAGGTCGTTGGTGGGTTCACGCAGCACGAAAGGCAGATGCGCAAAGAGTGCTGCATCGGTTGCCTTGTGCTGAAGCGACTTCACCTTACCCGGTGTACCCGTACCACCCGGCACCCAGGTGTGGCCGCCGATACCGATCGTGAAGTAGCGCGAAGCCGGATATTGATCGGACGGAGCCGGTTGATCGGCGAGGATGCCGAACTTCTCGTTCAACGTCGTATTGGCGATACGGCGAAACGGCAGCTTGGTCAGCAGGCACGTTTGCAAAAACGCCGAGTAGACGGTACGAGTGATGTTTTCGATTGCCATGAGGTAATCCAAAAGGAAAGCGTTAGGAAAATGTCACACTATTTCCGTCCACCGGTAATTTAAACCCGTGGACGGGACGTGTTAACCGTTAATGCCTGGGTCAGGGTAGGAAGGATTCCAGTCACTGTAGATGTCGCGCTGCATCCGAAGTTGCTGGTCAACTGACAAGGCGTCGTAGATTTCCATACCCGGAATGGGAACAAAGCTGTTGGGACTCTCGACGATGGGATTAGCCATCGACATTCCCACAGAACCGTTTAACCGGTATCGGCGGCGATCCGTCACTCCTTCTGATCCCACACGGGTGTTAATCAGGAGGTTGTAGGTATCGCGCACCGTGGCGCGAATGTCTTGCTGAAAGCCACAACGTCCGAGGTCAATCCAGACACGGATCTTGCCAGAGGCGTACCCTTTCAACACCCGCACTGCGAGATCAGACCAGTTAAAGGTTGCTCCACCTTCGATTCGGAAGTCACCGACTCGCATGATGGGCCAATCAACGACCCGCAGACCCGACTGGTTGATCTCCGCCAGAAACTGTACGTTGTAAGCTGACAGTCGCGCCAGGAGCGAGACCATCGCCGCTTGCAGGGCTTTGAGTGACTGCGCGTTGACCAAGTCCAGCCCCGTGGCTTTCTTGATCACATCCAGGTACATGATGCCCCACTCGTCGGTGGTGTAGTCCTGATACGCGATGTTGCGTAGCGTGAACCAGTCATGAAAGGTCTGGCCAGCTTCGTCAGCCACATCACACACGTTCGTGCTGTAGAGCTGCTCGACGGCACCCGCCACGTAACCGCGCCGACGATACTCTTCTTGGTACGCGACAAGATCGCGCTGCTTATTGGCAGCCACGAAAATCTCTTGACCCTTTTCCAAGAAGGCTTCAGTCGAAATCATCGGAACGATATCTGGCTGAATGCTCCAGGCCGCTTCGACAACTTCACGCGGAACGATCGAATGATCGCAGACGCTGTAGATCTCATCGACAGAAGGCGTGGGGATGCGCTGCACACGACGAGCGGTAATGAGCGGGATGTCGACCGGTGTGACGAGTTCGCTTTTGCACACCGCGTAGATCATGAAGACCACAGCTTCTTTCACCGTCATGGGGATGGGTTCCCCAGTCTTGGCGTCACTCACCCGGATGTACGGTGTGTAGTAACCAGGTTTGGAGGCCAAGAAGATCCAGTGATTCAGGAGCGTGTCTTCCAGCGTGTAAGGCGTGCTGTCGCTGTAATCGACCATCTGCGACTCCAGCACCTTCGTGGGGAGCACGTTGGCTGTCGAGGTCGTCAGTTGCTCATTGATCTCAGGATGGTCCTCATCGACATAGATCGGGTTTTGCAATGCCAGCGGACGCTCCTTATTCAGGAGCTGGGTGAGTGAGATCACCGGATCGTTACCCGCGACAAAGTCCATGTTGACCGACGTACGCTCAAAAGCAAGCGTAGGCGTGATCGTATCAGGCATCTCGGAGAGGTCATGACGCATCACGTACCGATCCAGAGGGAGCCTGCGTTCGGTCATGATATGCTCTGTGCACCACTCGAAGACGTTCTGCTGCCCGCTATTGCGTTCAATGTACGCAATGTTGCGGTAGAGCCAGAGTGCCTGTTTCGTGGTGAGAAAGACGAGGTACTCGTCCGGAATCCCATGACTGCCCAGGTACTCACGAACGTGGTAGCTGTGTGCCTCATTCGTCTTGCACGATTCCAGCCGCAGGTTCAGGATCGCAGGCACGAGACCCAGGTAAAGAATCCCGAGGAACGCCGGCAAGTACAGCTCGTCAGACACCCCGTACTGCGGGTTCCACCAGCGTGCCCGCATGTTGTACACCCACGCCTGAAGGCGCTCCATGAGCGTGTACTCGTTGACTTCTACGAGGTCAGCAGGCCAGCCCAAGATCGTGCCGTCTTCCGCATCAATGGCGAAGTCGATGTCAATCGGGTAGAGCACGCCGTGGATGAGTGCTACCTGCGTCGGATAACGCGCCACGAGTTCCAGATACTTGCGTGTACCGTACACGTAAGCCCGTGCGGTTGCACGGTGAATCCTAAGGTTATCCTTAGTAAAAGATATCTCTTCCTGCGTATCCAGTGATGTGACGGTCATCACGGTATCGAGAGGATGGTATTCTCCCGACAGGTTAAGGTAATACTTCCAGGTCCGAGGATCGAGGCTATTGACGGCGCTACTGCCGTACTCACCTGCGATACCTTGATTGATCGCATCGGCAGCGTCAGCGGTCTTAATGACCAACGTCGCGGCTAGTGCACGAACCTTTTCAATGTAGACTGCGTAGTAGTTTGACGTCACGTCTACTCCCAGATAAAAGAAACGTAGAGGTATTCATGTCTAACGGCATCAAGTCCGCCATTCAACTCATTAATACGGGCCAGAACAAAAAAATCCCGACCCTAAAGATCGTGGATGAAAATCCCGAACTGGCTGCGATGATTAGCAAGGCGGTGACGCCTCGCGATGATCGGACCTACGGCAGGGATGGCAACCGTACGTTGGAGACACCGAATACGGCGGAATTCCGTCAGAAGTCGGACTCTATCGTGAAAAAGATCAGCGACTCAGAAACGTCGCTGCAATTGTTGCCTGACTTGGATCTGGGCCTACAGATCTTTATCAGCTCCATGCTCAGTCCGAAGGACCAGATGGGTACGGAGCTGACGTTTGTGGCCCCGGAAGGCCTCATGGGTCCAGAAGCCAGCCAGGCGATGATCAACCGTGTTGAACGGTATTTCGATCAAGTCTATAAAATAAAGCCCTTGCTGCCCAAGATGCTCATGGACATTCTGGGCAAGACTGGTAGCTACCCGACTGCGGTCTTGCCTGAGAACTCGATCGACGAAGTCATCAACCGAAACCACGCACTGAACATGCAAAGTTTCGATGAGTTCTTCGATAGCAAAACAGGGGCAGCCAAGAACCGGGGCATCTTGGGTCCTCCCGTGGTCGCGCAACCGACGCCGGTGAAAGCCACGGCAGGCGGGTTGTCGATGGAAGCCTTCCAGGAAGGTCCGGCCGAGCACGAGCTTGCGTTCTCCAACGTCATGAACCTGGAGTCAGCCTTTGACGGCAAGCCCCAGGATACGTACACGACGATTACCGATAACTGGAACGTCCTGAAGATCCCCAAGATCCGGGAACGGGTGCGGGCTCAGCAGGTGCGCGAGCGGGTGAACCCCACGGGCTCAGTGGGTCTGGAATCCCGCAGCCTTCGCAAGAAGTCGTCTCTGAACGATCGTGAGATCGAGGGCCTGGTCTATCAGAACCGCTTCTACGGCTATGAGCCGATGAACGTCATGAAGACGCAGGAACAGTTGGGGCGCTACTCGATTGGCAATCCGTTGATTTTGCACATCGCCTCTGAAGCGGTGATGCCGGTCTTCTTGCCGGGTAATCCGGAAATGCAGGTGGGGTTCTTCATCTTGCTCGATCACGACGGGCACCCCATCAGTAAAGACGGCTCACGGGACTACTACAGCGAACTGGGTCGGCGCTTCCAAGCCAACAACAGCTTTCCGTCCGCGATGCTGGATAAGGCCAAGAGCATCTACTCGGGCTTTGACTGCTCGAACTCCCAGCACTTGGACTATTCGGCACGCATGTATGGTCAGATGGTCGAACAAGACTGGTTGGCACGCTTGCGTAATGGTGCGTACGGCAACGGCGTGGCGTTGGCATCCCGACCGGAGTTCTACCGCATCATGCTGGCGCGTGCGTTTGCCAAGCAACAAACCCAGGTGCTCTTTTTGCCGATCGAAATGATGACCTACATCGCTTTCGATTACGACGCCGACGGCGTGGGTCGTTCTTTGTTGGACGAGATGAAGGTGCTCAACGGGTTGCGGGCTAACCTCTTGATCGCCAACACGATGACGGCGCTGAAGAACTCGATCAACCGCACGGAAGTGAAGGTCAAGTTCGATCCGGAAGATCCTGATCCGCTCAAGAACATGGAGATGATCCATGACCTCATCGTGCGTTCGCGCGGGCCCTCTTTCCCCATCGGACAGAACAACCCGGTGGAAATCGCGGATTACCTGCAACGTGCGGGCTTTGAGTTCATCTACGAAGGCCATCCGGGCTTGCCCGACATGGCGATTGACTTTGGTGAGAAGTCTTCGAACTACACCAAGGTCGATGTGGACTTCGAAAATGAGCTGCGGGCCAAGACCACGATGAAGCTGGGTCTCACGCCTGAGATGATCGACCAGGCCATGCAACCGGACTTTGCCCGGACGGTGACGGCTAACAGCACGCTCTTTTCCAAGCGCGTGATGAATGGCCAAGAAATCTTCCTGCCCCAATTGGAAGACCTGCTGCATAAGGCGGCTTCTGCCAGTGCCTCGCTTGTCAAGGAACTGGAAGAGATCGCCAAGCAGCACATGGACTCGATCAAACTTTCGGAATTGCGCCACCCCAATGGGGAGCCGATCACCAAAGAACATCTCCAGGCAAACAAGAACCAGATCGCTCGCATCATCGCCATGAACTTCTTGGCGCAGTTCAATGTGAATCTGCCGCGACCCAATTCGGTCACGATGGAGAATCAATTGGCTGCGCTCAAGACGTACGAAGAAACGCTGGAAGAAGCGTTGAAGTACGTGATTAGCGATGAGTTCTTCACGAGCGAGACGGCAGGTGATGTGGCCTCGAACGTGGGGGTTATCCGCGCCCTGGCTAAGTCTCACTTCATGCGTCAGTTCATGGCTGAGAACGGCATCATGCCTGAGTTGTCTGACCTCACCCGTCAAGACGATCTGGGTAAACCCGTGATCAACATGTACGAGCAGATGCAATCCTACGTGGAAAACCTCACCAAGACCTTCACCAATCTCATGGTGGGTCTGCAAGTGGTGAAGAACGCCTCGGACACGGTGTTGCAAGGCAATGAGGTGGATGCAGGGTCGGGAAGCTCCACTGACTCGGGTAGCGATTCGGGCTCGGATAACGACGACGATTCGCAAGACGACGACATGGGTGGCATGGGTCCGATGCCCAGCTTTGAACCGGAAGGTCCTGAAGCAGGTACGGATGATGGTGCTACGACTACCGAGACGACGGAAACGTCTGAAGGTGGTGCAGACGGCGGTGAGGCTGCTCCGGCTGCTGGTGGTGAACCCGCTGCAACGTAAGACAGGACCAAAAAAGAAGAGGGGGGAACTCTCTTCTGGTCTAGAAGTAAACGGCATAGTACGCCAGCGACTACCCATTACGGGCGGTCGCTGGCGGTATGCCCTTTTATTCCCCGGACTCGTCCTCACTTTCTTCGTCCTCGGTTTCGCCTTCCTCATCGTCACCGCCTTTGACGGAGTCGATGGTGATGGCAACCGCGAACGCTTCCGGTGCACGTTGACGCGCCATTTCCAGCATCGTGGGGACTTCGTCGGCGGCGAGCGCGTGCCCGCTTTCGAGCATGGTCCGATTGGCAACATCGGTGAAGCCCGCTTCAGTCAGTGCGCGATCAATCACGCCACCGATCAGTGCGGTCAACTGGATGTCATTGCCTTGAACGATGATGGAGATGTCGTTGTTCGAAGTTTCGTTGCTGTCGTTGCTCATGAAACACCGTATTTGCAGTTAATGGAGAATGTACAACCCTAAGGGCACATGATAGCCCTACGGGTTTTTACACCCATAGGGCCAAACATGGTTTACTGCGCGCGATGGATCACGTAGTGGCCGCCGGCCAGATCGCCCACGAAGACTTCGAGGACAAATCCGTCGTTGGTACGCAAGAGATTGCGACCGATACGTGCTTCAGGTTGGCTTGCCTTCACGATGGTGTCGAGCACCGCGTGGAAAGCCGGGAAGAAACGCTGCACGACCACGGCGGCCAGATCAGGACCGAAGTCCAGATTCAGTTCGTGGATCGAGCAGTCCAGATGCGTGAGCGTGACCACTTGCGAGAGGTGCTGCACGAACGGCGCCGGATTGTCTTCGGTGAACGTGCGATCACCCAGCAGCATTTCGGTCAGACCCTTGGCAGCTTCTGCGTCCAGGCGCTGGAAGAGGTTGGCGATGTAACGACGCTGGTTCTTCACGAACGCACCGTAGATCATTTCGCCGTAGTTTTCACGCAAGACGCCCAGCAGTTCTTCGATGTCCGAGACGAAGGAGTCGATCGACAGATCCGCCAGCGAGAGCTGGTACTTCAGGATGTCGTTGATCTTCTTCGTGAGACGACGTTCGACGGTCGAGAACATTTCCAGCGAGACTTGCTTGGCCTGCTCCACCAGGAAGTCGCGCACTTCCAAGTAGGTACGGGCTTGCGAGAGCTCTTCGAGGAATTCCGATTCGTCATTGACCGTGATGATCGGGCTGACCACGCAGGCGTAGCTGCGGAAGATGTCAACCTTCTCGCCGGTGGTGACCAGTGCCAGACGACTGACGGCCGAATTGGCCCAAGCTGCTTCGATGCTGGTTTCCAGCGGCGTACGTTGATCGATCAGTTGCGACAGTTGGGGCGTTTCTTCGCCTTCGACCGTCTTCACGCTGTTGATCTCGTTCACGCCTTCTTCCAGCGCCTTGGCCACGTCTTGCGGCTTGCTCAGGTCGAGCACCTTGGGCACTTCGCCGAAGATGGTTTTGATGTTGTGGCGGTCGTAGTCGAGCATTTCGTCGGGTACCTTCATCATGTTCGGACGAACCTGACCGTCCTTGAATTGGAAGATCAGCTTGTGCTTGGTCGGGTCGAAGGCCGGCAGATACGGGATCTGTTCGGTCGGCAGCCAGAGCTTGAGGCCTTCCTCGTAGGAGAGGATCTGCCCTTCTTGCAACTGATTGGGATTGCTTTGCAT
>Ga0247819_10000078_pt1 | contig 57962 bp, 57 predicted proteins | sample 13C_Xylose_Day6_FD_193428 | JGI IMG/M metagenome (GOLD analysis project Ga0247819, IMG submission 193428) | Soil microbial communities from agricultural site in Penn Yan, New York, United States - 13C_Xylose_Day6 | ecosystem: Environmental > Terrestrial > Soil > Agricultural land | place: USA... | reverse complement strand
GGTTGCAACAGTCATGCTGAGGCAGGACCAAGTTGCGTCGGCATTGGACTTGTTTCGCGAGTCACAAGAACTCTATGAACACGTTTTACTTCAGTTTGGCTCAGCCGCTCGGCGACTGTTTGATGTCTCAGTGTCCAAGACGCAGGTGGCTAACGTTCTGCTGAAGCAAGGCCAAGTTGCGCCAGCGCTAGCTCTTTTTTGCGAGTCGGAAAAGCTCCATGAAAGCCTGCTTCAAAAATTCGGGCCCACCTCGCAGCGGCTCCGCGAGCTGTGCGACACCCTTGCGGGCCTGGTCAACTGCTTCATAAAGACTGCCCAGCGTGACGAGGCATTACAAGCTGCTCAGCGTGGGCGTGCTGTCGCTCTGCGTCTGGGCACCGTGCGGCCAAGTGCTTTCAGCACAAGGTGTGAGACTTGGTTTGATCTCATGATCCAGCAGTTAACTGGTAATCCGATTGATTGAAGTGGGTTCGTATACAGTCTATTAGAAACCACGCAGATGCTTTGTGATACTGAGCAGCTGTTTTTGGCCTAACGCTGCCTATGAGCGGATGTCCGCTGTTGGCCGTTTTCAGTCTGTCGCAACCAACTAAAAATGAGCCTGGCTGGACGTTGGAATCAATACCCGAGACCACTCTGGCCAAGTCGCAGGTGGCGTCGAGTCGGGCCGGGCTGTCGCCGACGGTTGGCGCGGGCTTGTCGGGTTCGCGGGGGGAGGGCGGCGATAGCACCACCAACACCACCTCAAGCGGGGTCAAGAACAGCGTCAGCGCTACCTTGGCCGCCAGTTGGGAGTCGGACCTGTGGGGCGATCGAGTCGAGCCAAGCGACGGCCCAGCAATCCGATGCCTTGCTGGCTGGGGTGCGGCTGTCCATCAGCTCCAGCGTAGCCAGTAACTACTTCGCGCTGCGGCAGATGAATATCGATGTGCGGTTGTAGCAACAGCAACAGAAGATCAATCAGCAGCTGCTGGACATGATCCATTCCCAGTACACCCAGGGTGTTGCCACAAACGACCAACTGCTGGTAGCCCAGGATCAACTGACTACCTCAATTGCCGATCTGCAGACCTCGCTGCGCGATCGCGAGCAATACGAACATGCCTTGGCGGTGCTGGCGGGCGTGGCACCGAGCGAGTCTGCTGTAGCATCTCGAAATGACTTCACCTTCGTCCTGCCTCGGCCACCGCTGACCTTGCCTTCGACCCTGCTCCTGCGCCGCCCCGATGTGGTGGCTGCCGAACGCTCGGCGGCGGCCAATGTTCGGTAGTCAGGAGGCGCAGTTGCGCGCTGGCCGCGTCAGCCAAGAGGCGGTGCTTACCCAGCAACTGGTGTTGCCGCAAGCCGAGCAGAACCTGCGGGACACCCAGGGCCAGCTCAGTCAGGGAAGTGTCGCGCTGATCCAGAGCCTGGGGGAGGCTGGCAAGCCATCGGGCACTGAACGGCTAGGGTGCACCATGCAATATCCGGGTCTGCGCGTTATCGGATATTACATATAGAAATAAATACACCGATAGCGACTGATGGCAACCCTCTGTGCTGCTTCCAAATTATAAATGCCTGTCATCTACGTGACCGTAATCGAATCCGTTCCTAGAAACTCGCCGATTTACTCTTGACTGAGACGACGTCACTGAGCCTTGGATTATCTAGCACTTTGATCGTAGCCAACGGCAGTAGTAGTGCTTGGCTGTAGCCGTATATAAAATAATTTGCGTGGAAATTATCCTTTATAAGGAAACGTAATCTCACGATTGAGTGTGACTACGGACAGAAGTTTTATCTTTTTTAAAGATACACTCTGTAAACGCGCGCGGAGTCAGCGTTCTAGATTTCTCTAACTTTATGATTTCCATCCAATATTATTTTTAAGGGTTTTTCTTTTTGCTCCAATCGCGAAATGACCGGACATTCCTAAGTGTAGGATTTTGTTTATTAAACATATTTGTTGTGATCAATCAGCGGACTTTTTCCGGGAATTTCCGCTGAAGAAAGCAAATGTTACGGGAATGTCCGTAGATTAATTTTTGTGTTTTCGGGAATGTCCGCTGATTAATTCAGATGGTTCATTGGCTAACCTAAGGGCCAATAAACCCTTTACTGCAGGATGGATAAGCGCTCCACCCTCGGCTAACTGGCTAGATCGCGAGGATAGCCAGATGATCCTGGCGGTGAACATTAAGGCCCTCGGCATGGTGGTAACTACTGCCTGTACCTCGCGGCAAAGTACCGAGCGCTAATGAAAGAAAGAGCCGCACTACAGTACAGCTGGCAGACATGATTCAATCTGGCAGGATCGGCTGGTGAGCGGCTGAAGGCCTGCACGAAAGGCTAATACGCGATCCGACGGGCAAACCAGTCCGGATCGATATTCTCGTGGTGGTAAATACCCAAGACGACCCGGTACATCCTCCCGGTGGGGTCGAAGCAATCCATCAGTCTCTTTGGTGAGGTCATCCACCCTCATCGCAAAAAAACGCAGGCGGGCTTCCTTGAAACGAGGGAGCAACGACAGCCAAACTCGTCCTACTGGATTCATGCAGAGTGAGTTGAACGTGCAGCCGTACTGAGCGAAGAGTGGGCTAGGAAACATCGTCTTTTCGGCGGCAAAGCCGTCGCCTGCTCTTTGACTCCAAATCAAGCTTTCAGCAGGTAAACAGCCTCAGTTCGGTGGCAAGCCAGAGAGAGTGTCTGAGATGAGGATGGATAACTTCATCAGATGCGCATCAATATAACTATAACTCGATACTTCAAAACCACTACAAACATCAATATATGTATTATTCAATCATCTTGCTCGGCAAGTCTGATTTCAAAATGAAATTTGAAGTTTTTTGATCGAAAATGTTGATTGTTTCAAGTCGGGTTTGCACGAAATGCTTCGGCTGCACAAATCGGAAGTTGCAATCGTAAGCGATTAAGCCAGAAATTGATGTGTGAATTAAATTAGAAATAAAGTGTTTTCAAAATTCTAGAGGCCGCGATCTAGACGGCTTTCTATTTAAAATTATTTTGGTTTTAAATCAAATTTTCTATTTATTTCTTCGACTCTTAACACTTTTGGCCGGCCTGTTGCGGACTTCGTTCAGATGAGATTAACTGATTTGGCTTCGACGCAATCGAAGCGTGTAACTACCGCTCTTTAAAAAACTAATGCAATAGATCGAAGACCATCATCGCAGCGCCGATGTGCGTAATAAACGTGCTGCGTCAGAAGGACTTCATTCTCTATGGACAATCACCAATGAAAAAAGTGACCGAGGAACACATTTCGCGAGCCAAGGCTACATTGAGCTCAAGAAGTACCGCCAGCGAAGTAGAGCGACACAAGTTGGCCGCATCACGGTACACCATTTTAAAGGACTACAAAGATGGTCATCTGACCGCCAAGAAAGCGATGAGCTTACTTGGTTTACAGAAAACAGTGTTTTACCAGCTGATTAAACGCATGGAAGGTGCTACCAGCTACCGGACAGTCGTAACCGACAGCCCAGGACGCAAAGACGGATTGATGGTGACAAATTCAGAGGTGCTAAAGCTCATCGAAGAGATGTTTCTTGAGCACTATCCGGAATCGAAGAAGGTCTCAGTCGTTTGGAAAGCTTGCCAGGCACAGGCGGACAACAGAAGGATGCTGCGACCCAGCTACCACACGGTCAAACGCTGGATTGAAGCCAAAGGCGAGCGGTTGTTGTACGCCGAGACGCACTCCACTGACCAGACCAAGCAAAGGTATGAGGCAAGGGCAGGGTACAAGGTCACTACAAGGCCTCTGGAGTGGGTGCAGTTCGACCATACCGTCGTTGACCTACTCGTCGTGGATGAAAACGATCGTAGCGTCATCATTGGGCGACCCTGGATCAGCCTCGCTGTGGATCTACACACCCGTGTGGTCCTGGGGTTTTACCTGTCGTTCCTGCCGCCCAGTGCCGTCTCGGTGGCCATGCTGATGGAAAGCTGCGTTTTGCCCAAGGACCCGTTTCTCGCGAAACTTGGACTCCCTGGGCATTTGCTGCCGATGCATGGCTTACCCGAGGTGATTCACACCGACAACGCAAAGGAGTTCATCTCCGATGTCTTTGTGCTGAACGCCAAGGATTTTGGTATCGATGTAAAGCACAGGGACATCCCTCAAAAGCACCAAGGGGGTCACATTGAAAGTCTGATTGGCAAGTTGATGCTCAACACGGTTCACGGGCTGCCTGGCAGTACGGGATCGAACACGGTCCAGCGCAAGCACCTGAGAAGCGCGAAGCGTGCAGGCATTACGTTGACGGGCCTGCGGGAGATCCTTTGTTATCACTTCCACGCCTACCACGACTCCAAGCATTCTGCCCTGGGCAAAACACCTGAAGAGGCATGGAACGAGCATTATGCGAAATACCCGGGACCTAAGGTGCTCGAGGCGGCGCAGCACGAAGACTTCAAGTATCGGTTTTATCCCGAGATCCATGATAAGCAGATCGTTCCTGAAGGCATTGAGCTGTTTCGCAGGTTTTACTTCGATTCAGCGATCAAGAACCGAATCCGAGAAAAAGTGCTGGTCAAGTATGATCCGTACGATCTCAGTTTCATTTTTGTAAACCTAGATGGCATTTGGACCAAAATTCCATGCAGGAGGAATAACTTTAATAAAAGCATCGATTTTGAAACGTATCGCTGGCAACGGCAACAAAAGGGCGCTCGAGACGGCACGATGGGCAAGGCAGGGGCGCAGTCATTTGCTGAAGCGCACAAGGTTAAAAAGGCCGAGGTGGCATTAACCACCAAAGAGAAACGTCAAAGGAAGGCACAGAAAGGTAAGGAGGACTACAAAGAACAAGCAGCCACTCATACCAAAACGCCCATTAACAAAGCGGTTAATGATTCTTCGAAAACGAAGATGACCGCGACAACAAAAATCTATCCAAAATCTCAGAAAAAGGACAAAACCAACGTCTACGACATTAGCAAATTGTTTCAGCGCGACACCGCTGTTGATTTCGATGAAGAACCAATTTTTTATGACAGCAACACCCGCTAGTTGCATTGTCTGCTCCCCGTCCATCAAAAGATGGGGTAACACCCCTCGTTCGATCTATTGCATGAACCTAACTGGCGCATCGATACAGGTGATGCGCCATACACTTTATAGATCTGAAACCCTGTTCATCTGAACAGACTCTTAGCATTAAAAAACATGAGGCATGTTTATGTCCAAGTACCCGCACGTCCACGCTTCGGCATTACAGCACTTTGATAAAACCGATGAAGGCAGGCTCTTGGCCTGTGCCAATGATTTCTGGGTCCATCATCCGAACGCACAAAAAATCATCATGAGGATGCAGATGGCCATGAAAACAAGGAACAAGATCAATGCACCCAGCATGCTGATCATTGCCCCTCCCGGAGGCGGAAAATCAGCGTTGATCGAAAAAATGAAAATGGATAATCAAACATCCGAAAACAAGATGATTTTCGTGACCATGCACCAGAGCCCAAATGGGTATTCGCTTCGCGATCTTATCCTCAGCGAGATGGGGCTTGGCGTCGGGCGAAGGGCTCGGCAAGGCGACAATATTACCCCCGAAATGCAATACAAAATTCGCACTGAGAACATCAGGGGGATTGCGCTCGACGAAATTCATGATGCGCTGATGCTCACTGAGGTTCAGCAACGAATCAACTTGTCGCTGTTGAAAAACCTTTCGGGTTCAACTTACGGATTGTCAGTGTTTGCCTTCGGCATTCCGGAAGCTGCAAAGGTGCTTCGTCGCGATCTGCAATTGGAGCGGCGTTATCCGGTGGTATCTCTGCCCAGCTGGAAAAATGGCCCCGAATTTCGCAATTTCGTGGCGACATATATCCATAACTTGCCGTTGAAGAAACCGACGAACTTCAAGGATCAAATGCTGGTTTTGAAGATCGAGGAAAAAAGTGGCGGTCTCATGGACAACGTCGTCAAAATTATCCAGGCCTCTGCGATGGCCAGCATTCTGGATGGCTCTGAGCACATCAATCATCGCCACCTCGACAACATCGAAGAGATCATGGCTGACTTCAACTACGCGCTCCAGGTCTATGAACCTGAGGACGCCGACGAAGGCAACGTGGCGTGAATCTGGATGCACGTCGTGTTATCGCTCGCAACGTACTGGAAGGCCGTCATGGCTTCCAGTTTCGCTGGGACTCATGGACTCAAGCGCATGACGCGCTTGAGTCGTTATCTAAGTCAACTGCAGGCGCTATCGTCATGGTACGAGGCCCGGTTGGCGCTGGTATCACCAGTTTGTTGGGTGCGTTTGTCGCCGCTCATTCAACGAAGGTGATTGCTGTTCGGCACGACATATTCTTAAGCCGTGTGAATCTGGTCGATCGAGTTCAGCAGAGGGTGTTTCCATCGTGTGAATTCGGATGGCTTAAACGGGTGCCGAAGAGCCTGGTTGAGTTCGTAAAACTGACTGGCCGCAGGACAATTGTGGTTGATGACGCAGACATCATTAGTCACGACAAGAATTCGGCCGAGGTCATCATTGACGACATGCTCAAATTTGCCCTCAGCGACGCTGAGATGCTGGTCATATTTTCAACGCGCCGAGTCCCCCTGCAAAATCTGTTCTGCAAAATCAAATCCGTTCAAACAGCTGACATTTCTCTGAGCGGCTCGCTGACGGCTCAAAACTGGGTCGACCTGAAAGATCAGTTTTGCCACTGGGCCGACTCTCGATACGGTCTGAACATCCGGGAGCACGCCGAAGTTCTCTTTGCAACCGCCATTGGCTCGCTTGAAATTGCTCAAGCGATGTCAACGCTTGAAGTGCTCTATTGCGCAGCGCTCCTTTGCGACCAAATGCCGGCGACGAAGCTTGAAACACTGGAAACGGAAGATTTGAAATGGGAGGTGCAGCGTGTCGCATACGGTTGAGTCGATGCAGGGTGTCGAAGCGGCGATCTTGTTTCAAGGTGCGCGACGTTTGGAGCAGCTGGGAATCAGTAAACCCGTTGCTGGAGAAAGCCTGTCGTCTTGGAGTTATCGGATAAATCTGCAGATCGAAACGCCCATTTTCGATCATCCAACGTATGTTTCAGATGCTCGCGGAATTGAGCAGAGTGATGTTCTTGATTCATCCGGGATCAGATTTGTTGATCCCGACGGCGTGGCATCCAACGATTTGGTAGACGACTGCGTGCAAACCCTAGGCATTGCTCGCCAATGGTTCGAATGTCAGTTTCCTTTTTTCGAACGCCCCTACACACCTTTGCGGTATCGCCGAGCCTTCTGCTATCAATGCCTTGCGCAGAGCGTGCGAGCGACAGGATTGCCTGCATGGAAATCAGAGTGGCGGCATCTTGCGCAACCCTTTTGCAGCGTGCACGCCGTTGCTCTCCTGGACGCTCCTGTTTCAATCGCACTGGCGTTTGACCACCCGGTACGCGCGTTTACTTGGTATTGGGACTCGCCGGGTGCCAAGCAACATTGCGAGCTTCTTTGCAATGCCTGGCCACTTCGAAGTGCATTCGCCTTCGACGTGCAACGGCGCATTGATACGCTTCGTGCAAGCGCATCTGATCATCTGGAGCGGGCTCAGATTGACGGGTTCATATTGTCTCTGATGCGAGCGGTCATGATGCCTTGCTTGCACTATACCTTTCCTAAAATCGCGTTTTCAGGTTGGGGAGGGCCTAACTTCTATCCCCGTGATGCTTTTTATCTCAACTTTTACCAAGAAATTTATCGCGCATCTTCTATTGCAAGAATAAGCGCGCTTTACCTGTGTGGACTGCTTTTGGGATGGATCACAGAAGAAGAGGGGAATTCGACCAACGCCGAAGGTTATTTTATGCCAGCTCGAGCATGGATTATCTGGGAGTTAATGGAGGAGCATTTCAACCTAATGACGTTGCTCGGCGACGAGCTTCGTCATTACGAAAGCAGGGGCCTTAACATTTCAATGCTTGCCGATATTCCTCGCTGCTGGAGGCCAACATAATGAAGTATGTATTCGCGTGGTACTGGCGTCCGGCATTTCAAGTTCATTTGCCCGGTGAGCACGCGAACTATCGCGTGATCGTGTGTTTGCAAGTGAACGGGGGGACCGGTGAGATATTGTCCTACTCGATTACCTTCGGTGATCCGATCAGAAGTGTGCATCGGATACCGTTCGTGAAACATGACAGTGGTGAGCTATTTGCCAAGACCAATGCTTTACGGATGGACTACAAAAAACATCTTTTCAAGCTTGACGCTGATTCTCTCAGAAATTCGTTAGGCCCAGTTCGTTTCAGCAGGACGGACTTTAATGGCGATTTTGAGATGAGATGGTTGCGAGTTTTCTATGATTGGCAGCGACAAGATCTAGAGCAGGTGGCTGATCCCTATAACATCATGCTGGGTACGTTGAAGCAGATGCTGGAATGCGCTATCCGTCGAATGAATAGTAAGACGCTTGCCTAGGCCCTTTAGGGTTTTTCATCAATGTCCAATAAACATTGAACATTCCCGCTGCAGGGTGACGAACAACCATCGCCAGGTGTTTTTTCGGCTCACGGAACCAATCGAAAGTTGGGCGACTTTGGAGACTCACTTTGCATCAACGAGCGTGGGCAGCCGACGCCCCAAAAAGCAGCCCCTTGAATCAAGAGGCTGCCAGGGATTGCTGATTGGCAGTTGAAGAAATTCATCCATCGAAGCCGTTAGCGTGCGCTAAAGCCTGCGAAGCGTTTGTTGAACCCAGCAATTCGCCCCTCGTTGGTCGCTTTGCGTTGCTGATGCGTATACACGGGATGCGAAGCACTCGACACATCCAACGCGACATAGGGGTAGGTGTTGCCATCGCTGTGCTTTTGCGTGCTGCTGGTGTGTGCGGTAGAGCTGATGAGAAAAAATGCATCCGCAGCGGTGTCGTGGAACAGCACTGGACGATAGTTCGGATGGGTAGCTGCTTTCATGGTGTTCTCCGTTCTCAAGTGACAATGACAGTTTGACGAAAATATCGGCACTGCCCTGGAGAGCGTTCGCCGACTGCTTGATAGCAATCATCGTGCAATTTGGACGGCAAACAGAATCATTTTAGATGATATTAATAATCTTATAGGCGAATATGGCCACTTACTAAGAAGCCGCCTAGGCTCGTGAGCCGCGTCACGCAGTCAACACAAAGGCAGGCCCCAGCCTAAGAAAGCCGCTTCATTGTGGGCCGCTGCCACTGCGATCTTGCCTGTGCTTAGATCCGCTCTACACTCGGAATACACTATGGGAGGCCCAGCACCTCGAGGTGCGCAGGATTAAACAGCACGACCGGTCGCCTCAATGCCAGCTGAGACGGAATTATCTCCCGGGCAAAAATATTCGCGAGGCGTTTGAAGTCGAACATGAGACGAGGATCATGGGTATGTTTGAATGCGCCGTGTATGGACGATATCGACTCCGGCTCACGTAGATTGGCCACCCATGCCGGCTCCAGGGCCTCAAACAATCCCCTATCAGAGCAGTATGCCCTGGAATACGAACTGTCTTGGTTTCCAAACTCCACGCGAATCGCATCAGCAATCCATCCCGTAAATGCCTGGTCAGCCCTCTTACCGTCGGACGATTGGCAGTCTGGAAGGGAACAAAGAATTACCAAGGCAGAAAAGGCACTCGCGATATCGTTGTCCGTGAAGGGAAGGTTACGCATCCCATTCCATGCGGCACGCGTCGAAGATGAGAAGAGTTGTTCATTCACATCGCTGGGCAGACCTGTGAAACTCCATTCGACGGCCTCTGCCCTTATTTTTGGCTGCAAATTCAAGGCACTGTTGATTGAGTGGCGTATTTGATCGGCAGGGCTAGGGGCTGCGGGGTCACTACGCAGCGCCACTGGTATTCGGCGGCCAACAGTCGAGTCAAAGTGCTCAACCGGGGAGGAGAACCAATCTTTTAATGCGTAGTCGCTCCAATGCTCAGCAGCTACCAGAGGGGAGATAAACGACTGCTTTCGGTACGTTTCAGGCTCGGTGAGAGCAACGTGCTTGAACAGGCTCTGCTTTCCCGCGGCTTCCGCCATCGCCCGCAGCGCAGCGTCACTTTCAACTCTGTGTTCGTTAAAAAAATAAGCATCCAGCGACTGCTCAAGGGCACTCTTGTGGACAGGGTATATCTGATCTCGAGAGGGGTATGCAGGAGTACCACTCCAAGGAAAAACGATTCGATCCATCTCGTAATACTGATACCACGAGTGGTTGGCAAATAAAAAATGACCGTGCTGAGATTGTAAGCGCCATAAATTCGGCACATCTACTGTCACGGGCATTGCTTGCAAGTGCATGAAGGCTTTGTCAATTTTTAGATCATCGTAGAACTCCACGAGGTCAGTCGTGTTGAGACAATAAATGACTGAATTTCCTTCCTCGACAGGCAGAGTTGTTGCATCAGAAGCAAAAAAGCCGGCAATCGAAGGCTCTGTCGTGAAATCGATATACGAGGTGGCGACGCCGTAATGTTGAAGCACCGCAACCAATGCATCAATGTTCTCTTCTTGCAACAGGTAAGCGAGCGCCGGGTATGCTTGAGCCCATGTGAAAAATCTATTCAGCTTCGCATTAATCTCGATTTGGGCATCCGGGTTTTGGTGTAACTTGCGCTCCAGCGACGACGCTGGATTCCATTCGCGTAACTGGCCTCGAAACCAGTCATATTGTCCGTTCCGCTTAAGCTCCGTTGCCACGGCAACTGCCTCTTCAACGTTGGCGGCTTTCAAGATCTTCACTATCGTATTCCTTGGGTCTTCAGCTATCGACAAGGAGTCTTCCGCCAACACCACGCTCGCATTCAGATGCCTGAAGGTCTCAGCTGACAGTTGATCGATAACCACTAGGCGGGTTGGGCTGTTGAGTACGGTTATAAGTGGCAAGAAGCCTGGACTCAATGGCGCCTGATCGGATACTCATTTTCCGCCCAGATCATTTCTGAAATCGAGCGCTGCATCGATTGTCCCCATGAAGCGCTTCAGTCGTTTTTTCTGTCTCATTTCCATAATGAGTGCAAACTGAGTACGTTCTTCGACAGATTTTAGTGACGACAGACGGAACAACTCGATGTGCTTGTTACCCTGTGGGGTATCAGACTTTATGATTTTACTAACACTGCCGCTGTACTTGAAGTGTTCTTCGGGGGGATGGAAGAAAGGATGCCAACTTTCGTAGCTGTAACGCGCTGAAAGACAACCTGAGGTCGCCATTCTCTTATGATTTATGTGTTGTGCCAGCGAATCATATCGCCCCTTTAGATTACGATTGCAGTTGATGCAGGATAAAACAATGTTGTACGGATTAAACATCAGCTTAAGGTATTTTTCTTTCGGAAGTATGTGTTCTCGATCGGCAGGCTCGCGCATAATCGGAGTGCCACAATAGGCGCAGCGTCCTTTTTGCTCATGTTTGAGCTGATTGTAAATTTTCTTTTTTATGCGTTTCATCGCATTGGTTTGAATAGAGTCCCAAGACAAGTGACTGAAGTCAGCATGTGCGGTGACCTCTTTTATATAAGAATGCTCTGAGGCCGACAGTGAGAACCCCTTGTACACGCGGATTTGCCACGTCCATTTGATGCTCACTTAGCCACCTCTTCCAGGTCTGCAATAATGCTGTGTACAGGGTCCTCCGGTGATAACGTGTATTGCTTAAGCTTCGCGATATACTCTCTTGCTTCTACCTTTGAGGGGGTGTCGGCTGCGATGATCTCACAGGCTTGCAGTAAGAGTTTTTCCAGTTGGATCGATCGATAGCTACCCACCTTGAATCCATCCACCGAGGCAATGTCGACGCTCCAGCCATTCATGGAGTCAAGGCGCTCGCTGGTTAACACACCATCCTGTTTCGCCAACGAAATTATTGATGTGTTCAGATGAGAGCAATTGATGGCGACAAAAGGGGAATGTGTTGCGATAACGTATTTGAAGTCTTCGTCGCCAAACAGTTGTTCTAATAGAGGGATGTAGCGCGCTTGCCAGTCAGGGTGCAGACTGATTTCGGGCTCATCAATCAGCAACGTAGCCTTACGACCCACATACAGGCACACCTGAATCAAAGTGAAAAAAATGTGCTTCTGTCCCGAGCTTAAGAAGTTAAGATTTCCGGACTGGTGATTACCAATACTGAGCGAAAAATTTCTGATGATCCCAAGCTTTCTTAGCTTGGGTATGAATGAAAACGCCTTGATCGTATCGTGGTCACTGAGTTCAAGGTGTCGTTCAAACTTATTGTTTTTTTCTTCTGCGCCCAGCGCACGTAAGCAGAAATGTATCTGATCTCGCTGTAGGTCTTCTTTGTCCAGAATCTTGTCGATAGCTTCTCGAGTTTCGAGATCTGTTTCCAGGCTATCAAGATCTAAAATTGATCGCCCGCGCCTGGCTGTCACTGCCCGGGCAATATATCGATCTATATTGCCTTCGGCAAAACCGGTTACGCATTCACCCTTGATGCTAAGGGTATAGGAAGTTTCCAAAAATTCACAGATTTGTGCGATGCGACCTTCAAATCCTGGAATGGATGCGCCTTTGAGCAAGTTTTCAAAAATTTTATTATCGATGGTATTGGTGTGAGTTGAGTTGCTGGTCGACTTAACGCCGAGATATTGATAAAAAGTTTTGCTTGAAAATGGAAATTTATCAGTAATCGAGAACGATAATGCAAGCACTAGTTTTTTTTGGAAAGCTAGTTTTTCTGCAAGCATCGCCAAAATATTACTCTTGCCGCGTCCATTTTTTCCGATCATCAAAACGTAACGATTTTTTTTGATCTCATCTATCACATCAGCTGAAACTTTTTCAATGAAATTCGAGTATTCGAGGGTGTCCATGCTTTTCTCTCATAGTCATACGTCGAAGTAGTTGAAAGAAATACCACTGTCTTGACGTGAATTGAATTATCTAAATTTTAACATGGTGTGATTGCCTTTTGCCACTATGGCGGCGTATTTTTGCTCAAAAAAGTTAGAATATTTCTTGGTTCAAATGGAGAGCGGGCAGGGCGCGCTTTTTCAATTGCCAGATAAGCTGCGGTGCCCTCTGGCTGTGCATGTGTGACACACCAGAGAATTTTTATTAATCAATTTTGAAATGGAGTTTAACGGGGATAATTCGAGTTCCGCATTTTGAAAATCTTCATCCGATGATGATTTTTCTGCAATTAAGCCAAGGCAGAAACACAGCAGGCGACTAACTTCAATTCCGTCACGAGCCTGATCTGTTGGGAGATGCGCATGCCCGACCGCCAAGCTGGGCATTTTCGAGCACAGCGAGCGCTTCACGTCAGTGATACTCGTTGGTGCAGTAATTGCGCATGCATCGCTGCAGATACAGGGGATCAAGCCCTTGGGCGATTCGTGATGGCACATTCTCATCACCGGCGCTGTTCAAACAGGAAAACGCGAATTAACATGATGCCTTGTAACTAAATCCGCCTCGCAGGGACAGCACAATGATCAAGAATATTGTTCTGCGCAACGTTTCAAGCTACGACCCCAACGTAGACACGTCCATTGGCCCGCTGACTCGAGTCAACATCTTCTACGGACAGAACGGGACCGGCAAAACCACCATCAGCAATTTTCTGCAAAATCCGAGCTCATCGGATCACACGTCGTGCCGTATCGACCCTGTCGACGCCGAACGGGAAATACTGGTCTACAACCACACATTCATGGAGCAAAACTTTCACGCCAGTGTCCAGCCGGGTGTTTTCACCTTGAATGAAGGCAACATTGAGGCGGAAGCTGCGTTGAAGGCAGCAGAGGACGCGATCAAGGTCCTTAGCGAGGAGCAGCAGACGGAAACTGCTGACGGGAAGGAATTGAAATCGGCGCAGGAAGCGCTTTCCGCTGCGCTTAAAGACCAGATGTGGCTGCAAAAAAAGCCGTATGACAGTGGCCCGTTGAGCTACTGTCTTGGCGGAATCAATACCAAGGATCGGTTACACGATAAACTCGTGCCGCTGAAATTCAAGTCGACGGCCGATACTGCTGAATCATTGGCAGCAGAGGCCTCTGAGCTGCAGTCCGCCAGTGACACGGAGCTTGAGGGCATTGCGTCTTTCGCATTCTATGCGAGCGACATAGAAACGAAGCCTATTTTCCAAGAGACCATTGCGGGCTCTGGCGACTCTTATCTGTCGGCTCTGATTCAGGAATTAGGCAACTCGGACTGGATCAAGCAATCCTTCAAGTTTGTCGACAAAAATGACGAGCATTGCCCATTCTGCCAGCAAGCGCTGCCGAATGACTTCTACGCGCAGCTCGAAAAGGTATTCGATAAGACGTACGAGCTTCGCATCGAGGAGTTGGCAACACTGCAAACCCGCTATCAGAGCGGTGTTGATCAGTTGCTTCTCCAGCTTGATAAACCTGAATATCAGGGCAAGTCGTTTCTCGCGCACGTGGTCACCTTGAAATCTGCACTGCAGCAGAATATTCAGCGTATTGAAGCCAAAATGGCTAGCCCTTCGGCCCCCGTTAGCCTCACGGTGACCGTCACATTGATCGCTGATCTAAACGCTGCAGTCCAGGTCGAGCAAGACAAAATCGATGCCATAAACCTGAAGATCAGGGACAAGAAAACTCATCTTGAGCAAATCAAAGAGCGTTTCTGGAACGTTTTGCGTGGCAGCTGCGATGCCATGATCGTTAAAGCTACCAAGGAGCATCGTGAATACGATGACAAATTGGCCGCAAAGCGAGATGCGGTAAGGCTGATACTGGGTCAAATCAAAGCGCATCAGGAAACGATCGTCGAAAGCCGCGCCAAAATCACGAATATCGACCAGGCCATTGGGAGTATCAACCGATGGCTCGGCGTGCTGGGTCTGAAGGGCTTTGAGCTACTGAGGGAGGAGGGAGAGGTTCCACAGTATCGACTACACCGACCTGACCAAAAAGATAACGTGTTCAAGACACTGAGCGAAGGTGAGAAAACGCTGATTTCGTTTTTGTATTTTTTGGAGGTTTGCAACGGCGACCTGGATGACAAAACCAGCAAGCTCAAAAGCAATCGGATTATCGTAATCGACGACCCAATCTCCAGCCTGTCTCACAACTACATCTACGACATTGCCTCGCTGATCAGGCGACTGGTCTTGACCCCCAAAACGAGGTTCAAACAAGTCATCATTCTCACGCATAACCTGTTTTTCTTTCACGAGATGATCAAGTTGATGCCCGCAGCCAAGAATGAGGAACCGCCTTTCGCATTGTTCCGGATCACCAAGTCGCAGTTCAGCTCGGTCACCACCATGCTGGAGAAGGAAGTGCAGAACGACTACCAATCGTTCTGGCAGGCCATCAAGGACGCCTTGGCCGGGCGCACATCCACCAACGTGATCCCGAACATGATGAGAAATATCCTGGAGTATTATTTCTCGTTTGTGCACCGTCAGGATTCACTTGGAGCGGCACTGGCTGACCTGGCTGATGAGAATCCGGAGTTCCGAGCGCTGTACCGGTACATCAGTCGTCAATCCCATTCGGATGCGGTCAACCTGACTGATTTCGGTGAAATTGATCCCGCACAATACGTTGCACGTTTCAGGGACGTGTTTGTGAAAACGAATTTCGAATCTCATTTCGACAAGATGATGAATTAATTCGAAGCTGCTGCGAGCGCACCATGCGTTCGGCTTGCTGCAGTTTTTTTGGGGCTTGATTGCGCCCCACGCAACGAACCAACAGCCCGGGAGCGGCAGCTTTCCGGGCTTTTTTTCGACTGGAACTTATTTGTTATTCGCCATTTTTGGATTTTTTATAAGGTCTCGGGACGCCGTCCAAACTGGCTCTGGTCAAGCTCAACAGTGACTGATAGCATTGTGCCCGCAGCTACCACCGAAGGACTCTCCCTCTCGCCTACGCTCATTGGCTCGCTTTGCTCATGAAGTGCAAAGGCTGTCAGCGGCCCGCTGAGAACAGATGGAGAAAATGCCATGAAAGATGGAAAAGTTGTTCTGGTTCGCCAGTATGACCGTTTCCGGCTTGGGCAGTGGGAAACCGTGTGCCAGCACATGCGCTCCCTACCGCGCCGGTAAATGAGTACCTTTGTGGTAGCTGCACCTCTTCAACCTTCCAACACGCGTTGATGTTTCCTGCTCGCATTCAGGGGACTTCAATCACCTATCCCCCCAACGGAAAAGCGGCTCATTCATGTTGCTTACACCGATGGCTTTGTTCCTTCAAGACTTGAACCCTGTCCCTTGCTAGCGCCGTTTGCGAAGCACGTGCATGAGGCCTCTATTTGTCTTCCAGGGCGATAACCACCTTAGCCGGCAGTCAGCGTTTCTCGAGTCTGCCAGACTAGGGCCGTCAGCGCGGACGTGCGCAATTGAAGACTTTATTATCGTCTCAAAGCTGGACGATGTTTTCCCATCTTCAATTCGGTTCACGTGTGATTGTGCGAGACGTGCGCCCAGGTCACTTTGTTTGGGGCTGCGCTCTGTTCTCAAGCACTCAGCGCTGCAGCGAAAGCGATGCACAGACATTTTTCCGTACCGTTAAAACACGGGCCTATGCTGTGTTTGTCATTCGCCACACGGTCAGGACCTACGACCTGCAAGTGTGGATTCCGAGCCAGAGCAAGTACCTTGAAATTTCGTCGTGCTCCAATTGCGGCGACTTCAAGGCCCGCCGTATGCGATCGCGTTGGCGCAACCCGGAAACGGGCAAAACCGAGCTGTTGCACACGTTGAACGGTTCCGGCCTGGCCGTTGGTCGTGCCTTGGTGGCGGTACTGGAGAACTATCAGCATGCCGACGGTTCGATCGGCGTGCCAGCCGTTCTTCAGTCGTACATGAACGATCTCGACATCATTCGTCGAAAGGAGTGAATGTGTTGATCAATCTGGGATCGCGGATGAGCGCCTGATCTCGGTTCGCCTCCTCATTCCACAACTACGACAACCTTATTGAACCGATGAAGGCCGATATTTGGACAGCCATGAGCCTTTTGTTGTCGGATACAGAAACTGACGATTACGTTGACGGCTGCTTGCCATTTATGGTGTTCGAGCGGGTGGCGAAGGCGTTTTCAATGAATGAAAAAATGCTAGGCAAACACTTGGGAGTACCGCCTCGCAGGTTATCAAGAGTGGCAAGGGCAGGGCACTTTTCCTGCAGAGACAGCAGGCGCCTGGCAGCGCTGATTCGCATTCTACTCACGACCTATGAGCTCTTCGACGGCGATGCTCAAGCGGCCAGTCTATTTTTGACGTCATTGCGTGCCTTGAATTCAAGGACACCCATAGAGATGTTCAGCACGGAAGACGGTGCCACTGCTGTCACAGACCTCGTCGGACGCCTTGAGAATGGAATTCCCCTGTGATCGCCAACCAGCCACGAAGTAAGCGCCGTGATTTAGAGTGACGCGCGGTATCGCCGACAGATCATCAGACGATGTAGAAAATGCTGAGCATTTTTGGCTTTTGACGTACATCGTTACGATTCAATCACACAGTGCAACCTGCAAAATTGAGTCACTGGAGCCATTCTATTCTCAATGCAAGGATGACCAGCGTGAATGCCTAACTAAGGATTCATAGGCGCTGCCACTCCACTGGCTTTGTCAGATTGAAAGTGCTCATTTTCCCCAGTTCATAGTACTCCTGACAAACCGATGCGAAATGGGCAAGCATCTCGGGCGGCATGCTCGTGGGGAAGTACCCAATAAATTTTGGTTCCCTGCCGACTCCAGGGTACGTTTCAATATGATAAACCCTAAAGTAACCTTCTATTTCGGATTCACACTCTGCGCCTAACTGGATCATCCAATCGCAGTAATCGCCCAGTTTGTCGTTGTACTGCTCAATGTAATCGAGTGATTTGTGTTCCATGACCATTTCCTGTTTTTGTTATGAATAAATTATAAAAAAGGAGCAAGGGCAGCTGCAACAATTTTTTTCAGATGACTTAATGGAGTCCAGGATAAATAAAGCGCAGTCAGCGCAACTTCAGATATGTCAGAATCGTTGCGAAATCAAATAGGCCACAATCTGGTTTAACGAAATTCACGTGATCAATCACGCCATTTTACAAAACCAGCAAGGCCATGTCGCGCTTTTTACACCCAAGACATCACGCCGAATGAGCACTGGTGCTCCACAGTTGGCTGTAAGCATCAAAGCTCGGCCAAAAGTTATCAAAATCTCCGTAGTCCATAGCTTTCGCGATCTCTTGTTCCTCGTAGCCAATGGCATTCCAAACAAAAACGAAGCGCTCGTTAAGTGAGTTCAGTGCAAGCAATTCAGCAGCCTGTGTGGGGCTTAGCTTGCTCACGCGTTCCAGTGCTTCCTGCTCATACTCAGGATTCGACAGGCCATCGGCCGGTACTCACCTGCGAGCGGTATCGAATATGCCTAGCAACCAGCCTATGCATTGAAATTGAGAAATTCGAACCGATTTGAATTCTTCGCTGGGCCCGAAAATTTCAACCGTCGCGATGGTTTCCCTTTCCAGGTAGCTGACATTAATGCAGTAAGACATATGACGGATCGCTCTTATTAAAGTGGCGCTTCAGATAGTAATAATGCTCCAGTATTTAACTGTTTTATGCAAGCAAAATTTTAATTGCCATTTTGACAATTAGTTTAACTTGAATGCCGTAGAGAATAAGTGACTTCGGGCCAGTAAATAAGCGTTATCGAGGTTTTAAAAGTTGTCCGAAGTCAGGCGATTTTTTAAGACAGTAGTACAGTTTCCGATTGCGACCGTTAAATTACCTGCGGTCATAAAGCAGATTTATGCGCGTAACGTGTCAAGCGATGCCAAGTGAAGATTGCGCCGCGGAGTAGGGTGAACGCAGATAATGCCGAGCTGTTGTGATCACCGTCATGACCTCAAAACCCAAGCACATCTGCGCCCATTGCCCGTATCAGTCTTTTACGACTTCAGCGCTTCGAGGTGACATAGCGTGGTTCGCAAACGATGCCTGTTCATCGCGCCCAAACAACCAGACCATAGCGGCGGTCCCAAGGCAGACGATTCCGGCGCTGACCAATGTCGCAATAAGGCCGATACGGTCAACGGCGAACCCGCCGAGAAACGCGCCCGACGCCAATCCCAGTTGCAGGACGGCGATGTACATCGCACTGGCGCTTTCCATCTCTTGGGGGGCCGCTTTGAGCATCCATCCCTGGGTTGCAATCGGCAGTGCACCGAAGGCAAAGCCCCAGAGGATGATCAAAACGGCTGCCGGCACTTCGGCACTGCCAAAGATCGTCAAAAGAACCATCGCCACACCAAGCCCCAGCGCAGTCAGGCCCAACGTCATGCGCGCATCGCGCTGGGCCGCGGCACCTGCAACGAAATTGCCGGTGAAGCTGGCGATGCCGTAACCGAGCAGCACAGAAGAGAGCAGAGCAGGCGTAGCGTGGGTCACGTGTTCAAGGAACGCGCCCATAAAGGTGTATGCACCGAAGTGACCTGCAAAGGATACAAAGATTGCAATCAAACCAATGCGCGCTTGCGGGATGCGAAACAGAGCAACGAGGTGACGCATGCTGACTACTTCGGTCGGGGCGAGGCGCGGCAACAGCCATAGCTGGGCAGCCAGGACGAATGCGCCAAAGCCCGCCACCACGCCAAATGACGCTCGCCAGCCGAAGGCGTGACCGATCAGCGCGCCTGCCGGAACACCCAGCACCGCACCCACGGAGATGCCCGAGAAGATAATGGAATTGGCTCTTCCCACCGAGGCGGCGGGAACAATCCGAGTGGCTACCACACTGCTGATCGCCCAAAAGGCGCCGATGTCGATGCCGAGCAGGACACGACCAAGAAGGATCATCGGCAAATTCGATGCGAGCGCCACGATGAGATTGGACAGAACCAGAATGGCACTCAAGACCCAGAGGATGATCCGACGATCGAGCTTGCCTGCCACGAGCATAACGGCAGGAGCTGCGACCGCTGCAACGAGACCAGGAATGGTCATCATCAAACCGGTGATGCCTTCTGAAGCCTGCATCTCGGACGCAACGCTCGTTAAAAGACCCACTGGAAGAAATTCGCTGGTGACCAGCGCAAAGGTGCCGAGCGCCACGGGTGCTATGGCTAGCCACTCTCGTGGGGTGGCTTTTCTAGAAATATCAAGCTGCGGTTGCGGTGCTGACATGAAGCATTTCCTTAAGCAAAGATGATGGCCTGGCGCTAAATCGATTATGTATCGATGACTACACAATACAAGCGCGGCTCTATGCACTGTCAAGAAAATTATGTATTGTTCACTAAGAAATTAAGGAGAAGCTCCAGATGGCTGCCGGCAGACCGCGAGAATTCGACATTGATAAAGCTTTGAAAAAAGCCCTGGATGTGTTTCTTCAGAAAGGCTACGAAGGTGCATCTCTGACCGATTTGACCCAGGCCATGGGCATCAATCCTCCCAGCCTCTATGCAGCGTTTGGCAACAAAGAAGGCCTCTTTCGCCAGGTGCATGAGCGCTATCTGCTTGAGCGCAAGGCTGTGATCGAGTTCGCCCTTGCCGCGCCAACGGTTGCCGAAACCGTAGAACGCTTTTTGCGTGGAAGCGTCGAAGAACAGACCCTCGACGACCGCACGCACGGATGCCTTCTTGTACAGGGCGCCCTAGCGTGCACTGACCAGTCCAGCGTCATTCGGCAAGAACTGAACCACTCCCGCCTTGCAGGTCAGGTCGCACTGACTGATCGATTTGCACTGGCACGATCCAAGGGAGAGTTACCGGAAAAAGCGTCTCCTGAAGGGCTGGCCCGTTACGTCGGCACACAGGTTCATGGATTGGCAGTCCAGGCCGCAAGCGGAGCGACCCGCGCAGAATTGATGGCCGTCGTGGACATGACAATGAACGCCTGGCCCAGTGTGGCCGGTTTGACAGTACCCGCATGAAAACGGATCAACGCAGATGTCGGGCGCGCAACGTGCTCGAATAATAGCTTCTCGCCGCCGACTTAATGGTGCTGAAGGACGCTCGTTGGGAGATCAACACGGTGCTTCGTGTCATTGTTGCTACCCACTGGCGTAGTGGTGGAGTGAAAAGACCCTAAGAGCCTTGAAATGCGTCTTGATGCGAGCTATCAGTCATCTTCGCTGGAGTTTCGAGAAAAGAGAAAACTTACTCTCATCGAAGAAGATCAATTTTTTACGCCATACCGTGTATTCAAGTTTTCATCAATGATATCGACAACGTTTTAGGCTGTTGCTGTTCAAGTACGCCGTCTTTTATATGTCAAAACAAAGTGATGTCAATCAATAATAACTTGCATTGCTTGGTCGGCAGAAATTATATTCATATAACAATAATAAAAAGAGACGCCCATGAACACCTTCACTATGAACGTCAATGTTAGGTCAACGTCTAATGGACCGATCATCGAGGTTTCACATTCGCCTCACAAAAAAGAGTCGATAGATGCTTCAGTATTCCAAGCCGTCGGGTTGTTATACCGCCTATCGGACGCACTTGTTGAGCAGCAACCGCAACTCGTTCAGGTCGTCACTGCTTACTTCACATCTCGCCTGCGCCTTTTCGGCCTTCGGGAAGAAACTGTCCAGATATTGGCAGATGCAGACACTTGGAGTCTCAGGATGCGTTGTACGTGGTGCATCTTGGACAGTGTCCACAAGGCCAGAGCCCAAGCGCTTGACTACGAAAGTTACCAAAATTATTGGCCTTCCGATAAGTTCTGCAAGCCCGAGTGGCAGGAGCAAGTTGAAAAATGGATTCTCGGTGATGACGGCGGTGGAGATTTTTAGTTTATCCAGCATTGACCTGCTGAAGGCGAGACGGACAGAGCGTGAGCAATCTATAACCTGTCGGTCTCAAACAGATAAAATCGCACAAATTGCTGAGCGGCGTACGCCGACAGTACCTTCAGTGCGGTTATTGCGCGAAATCGAAGAAGTAATATTGTATTCCTGCCCTTAAAGGCATTTCCGTTCTCGTTGATAACCACTACGTACTCAGCAAGAGACAACTCTTTGAGTTTCGCCTCGTGCGCTGCGATCACAAAACTGATTTCTCGCTTGGCTCGTATCTTGAGGGATCATTTTTTAGAGTCTTGAAGGGTGATGACTTGTTTCATGGCGCTCCTTGAATTAATCGTGCTGTCCGACGCATAAGCTGGGTTGGCGAAACTATCGTTTTAATCTTGAGTCTCGATCGCCAGCCAGACGGACTGGCAGGGAAGAAGCTGTTCGACTACTTGATAACACGACACAGCGTATCAAACGCGCGCGACTTAACGTCGAGATGCAACACTCCCTGGTGTACGGGGGATCAGTGGTGATTCAGACAGCTTCGCCCATCAACAAAGCTCTCTCGTCACTTGAAGCGGTGTAGAGACAGAGCGTTCGATGGGGTGAGCTTCACCTGGTCCACCTCCTGCGAGCGAGGCACTCCACAATGGCATAAAATGCTCAGTGGCCCAGACTAGGCGCAAATAAGCATCCAGTGCTGAGTGCATTGTCAAACGCGGGAACTGAGGATTACGAATCCCGCACTGCCTGCGACAGGCTCGTGAAGTTAACGCTGATTCGCGCATCTGGAATACCTGGCTCTTTGGGAACGCAATGCACCCAATCCTGTTGAGCCCGTCCTCCCATCACCACCAGATCTCCGGAGGAGGGGATGAATGTCAGAGAGCTGCCGCCCTTAATCGGCTTGATCAAAAACTTTCGAGAGGCTCCTAGGGTCAAAACCGGAACGATGCATTCCAGCTTCCGACAGGAAGGATAATCACGGTGCCAACCCGTGCCGTCTTGTCCACTGCGATAGAGATTCATCCATAAACCATCGTAGGTAACACCATAATGGTCTGAGAGTGCCGCCATGGCTTTTAGCAGGCCTTCTTGGGAAATCTGCCGAATATCCGGGTAGGCGGCCGTCATACGCGGCTCGAGGAACACCTTGTTGAACATGCGACGCTGATGCTCAGCCCACGGCACGGTGGCCAACATCTGCTCAAACAGCACTGACGCCCCCGATGCCCAGCCAGGCACGATCTCAACCCAGGAGTATTCGTCGAGCGCGACTCGCTTGGCCGTGCGAAAAGACCTATCGATTGTAAATTCTGTTTCGTTGTCGCCGAACAGATCGCTTTGGCCGTTCAAAAGGCTCAGCGAGTGGTTTCGAGAATTCATGGCTCTACAATCGCTCCTTTCAAGGCGGATTTTTCGTTCTGATCGGTGCCTTTGAGGCTCTCGGATGCATTTGGCGCGACAGGGTGGGTGCCCTGGGCAAGACCATGCCAAGCGCGCAGAACCGCGTAACTTCGCCATGGCCGCCAGCGTTCGGCAACTTGTGTGGCCGCCTTCGCATTGCTCACACCCAGGGCTTTTTGTAAGGCGACGTCTCCTGCTGGAAATGCATCGGGCCACCGTAACGCGCGCATGGCGATGTATTGCGCCGTCCAGTCGCCGATGCCGGGATGCTCCCGCAACTGCGTGCACGCGACGGCGACGTCCATACCAGGTTGAAGTATCAATTCTCCAGCGAGCACGGCCTGCGCCAGTACATACAGCGCATTCTGTCGTTGCCGGGTTATACCCAACCGACCGAGTGCATCCGAGCTGGCGGTGGCCAGTGCCTCTGGCGTTGGAAATAGCCGATCTAATCCCGGCACTGACGTTTCGATGGGCTCGCCCAGTTTCTCGACAAAACGATTGCCCAGCGTGCGTGCAGCCACCACGGTAACCTGTTGTCCAAGGATGGCTCTTACCGCTAATTCAAAGCCATCTGGCGTTCCGGGGACTCGCATGCCCTCGCTGGTTGGAAAGTCAGTGCCCAGCGCCGTGTTGATGGCCAGTGGATCGGCATCCAGGTCAAAAACGGCGCGTACCCGGCTTATCACCGTCGGGAGAACCGATGCCAAAGAATCGCTGACCGTGACTACGGCAAGGTTGCGTTCTTCGTCGAATCGAACACGCATCCATCCTTTGTAGTGATGACCACTTTGCCGTAGCAGTAGCGTGCGAAAATATTCCTGGCCGTCTACGCACTCAAGAGCGGACAGCGCGCGCAGTCGAAGAAAATTGAGTATCGCCTCTACATCATAGGGAGGTCTCCAGCCTAATCTGACCGTTATTCCCTGGCCCTGTGGAACCTCTTTGCTGCGCCTTATTGTGCTTGGATTCAGACCATAGCGATGCACAAACGCATCGTTGAAGCGGCGCACACTCGAGAATCCGCTGGACAGGGCAATCTGCGTCATCGGCAGTCGAGTATCTGCAATCAGCTGCTTTGCTGCCAATAACCGCCGGGTTTGCAGGTATTGAAGAGGGGAGACACCGAACTGGGCCTCGAAGATGCGCCGCAGATGCCGATCACTGATGCCCAGCTGCTGCGCGACGTAAGTCGTCAAACCGCTCCTGACAGACTTTGGATTGTCTTGTGTCGATGAGGTTATGCCCCACACCTGCAGTTCGTCCATCATTCGCGAGGCCTGTTGAGCAAGGATGCGTGAAGCGTCCTCAGTACTCCACGACATGACGCCCGGGGCTAACTCCGGTCGACACCGCAAACAGGGTCTGAACCCTGCCGCTTCCGCTTGAGCGGCGTGCCTGTAAAACCGAATATTCTCGCGCTTTGGCGTTTTCACACGGCACACCGGACGGCAATAGATTTTGGTGCTGGTGACGGCCGCGAAGAATGAGCCATCGAATCGGGCGTCACGCGCCTTCAATGCCTCGTAACAAGCGCTGCTTTGTGAAGCGTCAAGAGTGGTTTGCATGATGTGGATCATACCTTCCATCCGCCATTGTCACTGGCCATTTCCGGACATGTGGATTGGCGAATCGGTCAAACACGGCCAAGAGGGTGGATTCACAGATTAAGTGAACTCTTATACTCTAAATACAGCACAGAGGGAGGTATATGTGGCAAGGTGTGGTATCGGTGTTCATCCAGCTTATGCGGAATCCTTTAAGCATTAATTGTCGGTCGAAAGCACTGCCATAGCGTATCGAGTAAATCTAATCCAGCATGGATAATCGTAAATCACGGTTCTTATGCTCTTCATCATCACATGAACAATAATTACAAATTCCATGGATATCGAATCCTCCTCAGGTGCCCTTTGGCGACGCTTGGCTCGGCTCCGCGGCAGCTTGGTCGCCCGTTATACCTTGCTTTCAATTGTGGTTATGAGCGTGGCACTGATCGCACTGGTAGTGCTGTATGAACACCTGGCAAAAGACCTGCTAAATCGTCTGACCGGTGAACGCCTCGATGCCCAGGCGCTGTCTACTGCCAATCGATTGTCGTCGTTTCTCGACGACCGGTTCTACCAGCTTTCGGCCTTGTCCAATCACCCCAACATGCCTGACTTCGTCACCGATCAGGAGCACTCTGTTGGCGATGTCGATGCCTTGCTCAAGCTTGAGAGCGAACTACCGTTTCTCTACGGCGTGCTGTTTTTCGATGCGGACGAACACCTGATCAAGGTCATACCTGGGCAGGGCGCTTCGGGGGCACCTTACTGGGGGCGTGAAGCATGGTCGCTCAACGGCTTGGCGCGGCAGATGGTTGGCGATATTGAGGTGATTGGGCCCGCGTTGCCTCAGGCTGGCCGCTCGGGTTGGTTACTGATCCGCAAGACCATCCGCAGTGGCCGGCTCGATCACCGCATGAGTATCGGCCTGCACCTGCGCTTGGCGTCAATCACCGAGCTGTTGGTCAGGTCCGGATTGAGTGGCGTGGTCACACCATTGTTGCGTATGACGGGTGGGGTGTTTATTGATGCCACCGGACGCCAGGTCGTGGCGCCCGGTGAGTGGCGCGATGGCCCGCTGATCCTGCCAGGTTTGCAACTGGTCTTTAGCGTGCAGCCTGGGGCTGTGCTTAAACCACTGGACGATGCTCGCTGGTGGTTGTACTTGGCTGCTGCCAGTTTTGTCGGTTTTATCCTCATCGTGTTTTTCACCTTGTCGCGCCAATTGCGCGCGCGGGTTGGCACTCTGGTGGAAGGGGCACACCAGTTGTCGTCGGGTAATCTGGCCTATCGTTTACCGGAACAGGCCCATAACGACGAAATTGGTCGGGTGACGCGAGCCTTCAACGTCATGGCCGGGCGATTAGCTGATGTGATGGATCGTACCGTGCGCTCGGAAAACCTTGCCGTGCTTGGCACATTCGCCACCGGCGTCGCCCATGAAGTACGCAACCCGTTGGCTACTATGAAAACCAGCGTACAAGCACTGCTGCGGCGCGAGCAGGACGTGGAAAGACGCTTGTTGCTCAGTGACTTGAGCCAAGAAATCAATCGCCTGTCCCATGTCACCAGCGACCTGCTCGAATACGGCAGACCACATCCGGCCAATCCGCAGGTGGTGGACCTGGCTACGCTGCTTGCGCACACCGAACGGATGATCGCACCGGAGGCTGATGCCAAGGGCATCAGGTTCATCAGTAACTGCCCACCGAACCTTCAGCTGTGGGTCGATCCGGATCAAGCCCAGCAGGTGCTCCACAACCTCTGTCTCAACGCCTTGGAAGCGAGCGTGTCGGGTCAGTGCGTGGCGATTGATGGCTGGGCTTTGGGCGAGCGGGTGTGTGTCACTGTGGTCGATCAGGGGTACGGCATTCCCGAGGCAGCCCTGCAGCAGGTGCGTCAGCCGTTTTTCACCCTCAAGGCGCGCGGCACCGGGCTGGGTTTGAGCATCTGCCAGCAATTGCTGGAAGCCAACGCATCCTGCATGGAGCTGGCGAGCACACCGGGAGAAGGCACGATGGTCAGCCTGGAATTCCCCGCCCCCAAAACGATTGATTTGAAGTGAGCGAGCGATGCCCGACATACATGTACTAATCGTCGATGATGAAGAAGCACTGGTGCGCTCGCTAAGCTATGCCTTGCGCGCCGAAGGCATGGTACCAAGTGCTGTCTACAGCGGCGAGGCGGCACTGGCACTGCTGACTGACCGCAATGTCAAGGTCGACATCGTGCTGCTCGATCTGGGTCTGCCGGGGATGGATGGCATTACCACCCTTGAGGGTGCGCGCAAGTGTAGACCGGAACTGCCGGTGATCATGATTTCGGCCCATGGCGATACCCGTTCGGCCGTGCAGGCGGTGAAGGGCGGGGCAACGGACTATTTGACCAAACCCTTCGAGCTGGACGATCTGTTGGCCACCATTCACGGTACCCTCGGTGCCCCCACTATTACTGCCGAAGCCGTCGAGGAGCAGGGCGCCTTGCTGGGACAAAGCCAGGCCATGGCCAGTCTAAAAGCCGCAGTGCAGCGCATTGCCCGCAGTTCTGCCACGCGTATCTTGCTGCTGGGAGAGTCTGGTACCGGTAAGACCCTGGTGGCCCAGGCGCTGCATGCTCATAGCTCGCGAGCCGCGCACCCCTTTATCGAGGTCAACTGCGCGGCCTTGCCAGAGCAACTGATCGAAGCCGAGCTGTTCGGGTCGGAGAAGGGCGCTTATACCGGCGCCCACCAAAAGCGCACGGGTCTGGTTACCCAGGCCCACAACGGCACGTTGTTTCTAGACGAGATCGGCGAGCTGCCATTGTCCTTGCAGGCCAAGCTGCTGCATTTTTTGGAGAATGGCAGCTACCGTGCTGTGGGCGCTGGCCAGGCCAGCAGTGCTGACGTACGCGTTATCGCGGCGACCAACCGCGACCTGGCCGACGATGTGCGTCAGGGGCGATTTCGGGAAGACCTGTTCTACCGTCTCAACGTCATCACCCTCGATATCCCAGCACTGCGCGAGCGTGGCGACGACATCTTGTTGCTGGCCCGGCATTTTGCTGCGCGTCAGGCCCAGGAAGAAAAGGTCGTGCCCATTGAGTTCGACCCCGACAGCACCGCTGCGTTGATCCGTCATCGCTGGCCGGGCAATGTCCGCGAATTGAAGAATCTGATCGAGCGCCTAACCATCTTGTTTCCCGGGCACGCCATCGGCAGCGCCCAGCTTCCCGCCCACCTGCAATCAGTCGAGGCTACGCCCAACTCACTGTCGTCGCTGGGCGATCAGCTTGAACGCGCGGAGCGCGACCTAGTCACCGATGCACTGAGTCGAAGCGCCGGTCACAAGGGCCTGGCAGCCGACCTGCTGGGTATTTCCCGGCACGCGCTCAAGCGACGATTGCAGCGTCTGGGCATCGAGCGCGGTGATGAGCGCTAACCGCTCAAGCGCTCGCGCGCACTGAGCGCAAGCCGCTCAACATCGCTCGCCTAACGCCGCACCATCAACCGGTGCGGCGCCTCTCAACTTCAATGCTTATCACGCAAGGCCTTGTTCCAGAGCGCTTGGCTGATATCCCTTGCAGCACGCACTAGAGGCTGGCACAGCCTTTGCGATAACCCATCTCGCTAACCAACAAGAGGCGTCCCTGAACGCCCCAAGGGATCTTATGCAACTGCCGTTTTCTCATCTGCCCATAGCTGTTGTCCTGAGTGGCCTGTTGCTGGCTCACGCCAGCACTGTGCACGCCGGACGCGTCGAATTGGGTGCGGCAGCTCAACAGACGGATCTGACTCTGGGTTGCTTGTACCCGATGACCGGACGGGCAGCCCTCTATGGCCAAGACAGCATTGCCGGTATCCAGGTCGCCTTGACCGAGTTGCAGGCCCAGCGCGAAGCAGGGCAGCAGGTGCCGAGGATGCGGGTGATCGTCGACGACGACCAGTCCAAGGCCTCCTACGGCACGAGCCTTGCGCGGGCGTTCATTCACAAAGACGGGGTGCAGGTGCTGTGCGGCATGGTCTCCTCCGGCGTGGCGATTGCAGTCAGTCAGCTGGCCCAGGAAGAAAAAGTGCTGATGATCGGCACCGATCACGCATCGTCGCGCATGACCCTGGAGAACGGTCATCGTTATTATTTTCGTGTCACCAACGACACCTGGACGTCGATGTCGGCCGGGGCGCATTACCTTAAAGCCCTACAAGCCAAAACCGGCTGGAAGCGTCTGGCGTTTATCGGCCCCGATTACGAATACGGCCACATCTCTCGTGACGATCTGCACGAGGCGCTGCGTCAACAGGGCGTGCAGTTCGAAGACGTCACCGAGTTGTGGCCGCGTCTGTACGAGCCGGACTATTCGCCCTACATCGCCGCACTGGAACAAGCGCAACCCGACATCATTGTCTCTGCGCTGTGGGGCGGCGATTTCTCCGCCTTTGTCAAGCAGGCCGCAGGTACTCGGCTGTTCGAGCGCTCACGGCTGGCCAACTTTGATACCGGTGGTAACTACGACTTTCTCGTGTCGCTCGGTGACAAGGCACCACCGGGACTGATCCTCTCTGCCCGACACCACAACAATTGGCCGCAGACGCCGCGCAACACCTCGTTTGTTGAGCGCTTCCACACCCTCACTGGACGCTACCCGACCTACGTCGCCGAAGGGGCTTACACCGGCATGATGGTTCTGGCCAAAGCCAGCCAAAAAAGCGGTGGCGCGACCGATACCGAATCACTGATTTCAGCCCTCGAAGGGCTGGAAATCGATTTGCCGGAAGACCCACCGGGCTTCACCTCGCGCATTGATCCGCAGACTCATCAGATCCAGCAGGCTCAGGCGATTGGCACGCCGGTGCGCAATGACGATTACCCACCTGCGCAACTGATGCTCGGTGAGTGGTCAGTGTATTCCGCAAAAGACCTGATACCGGATCCGGCCACGCGCGCACGCCGGCAAGCCACGCCCCTTCTAAACCCGCAGAGGCATGCCCTGTAGATTCAACAACCTGCAATGGAAATATCGATGAACAACTATAAGAAAAGCGTCCCGTTCTACCGTAAAGCACTCCCTCTGACCCTGGCGATCGCTACCGCTGGGGTCAGCATTGCCTTCAGCGCCGCCGCGGTGGCCGCCGAGAACGGCAAGTTTCGCATTGGTTTGGTGACCTTCCTGTCAGGCCCTGCGGCAGGACCGTTCGGTGAGCCTTCAGCCAACGCCGCCAAGGTGCTGGTCGACGGTTTGAACCAAGGCAAGCTGCCCGCACCTTACGACAAGCTGGGTATCAATGGCGCGGAGATTGAGATGGTGATCATCGATGAGGCAGGTGGCGCCGCCAAACAGGTGGAAGAGTTCCGCAACCTGGTACAACGCCAGAAGGTTGATGCGGTGGTCGGCTACATTTCCTCCGGCGACTGCCTGGCCGTGGCACCGGTGGCTGAAGAGCTGGGCGCGATGACCGTGCTCTATGATTGCGGCACCTCGCAACTGTTCAGCGAAGACAAGACGCCGCAGTACGTGTTCCGCACTGGCCTCGATGCATCTGTCGACAACATCGGTGCCGCCCGCTACTTGGCCAAGACCCATCCGAACGCCGTTCGCGTTGGCGGCATCCAGCAAAACTACGCCTTCGGCCAGGACAGCTGGAGTGACTTCACCTTATCCATGGCCCAGATCATGCCTAAGAGCGAAGTGGTCGAATCGCAAATGCCGAAGGTTTTCCAGGGTCAATACGGTGCAGAAATTTCGGCGCTGTCGGTCAAGCGTCCCGACATCATTCATTCAAGTTTCTGGGGTGGCGACATGGAGGCGCTGGTGCTGCAGGCCAACTCGCGTGGACTGTTTGAAGAAGCCACTGCCGTGTTGACCTGTGGGGAATCGGCTCTGGTGCGCTACAAGGATCAGGCCCCTAACGGCATGATCATCGGCGGCCGCGGCCCGTTTGGTGCCTTCGCCCCGCAGAACCCGCTGAACAGCTGGTTCACCCAAGCGTACCAATCCGCCTACAAGGCGGCGCCGACGTACCCAGCGACCAAGATGGCGCAAGCCATCCTGGGCTTGAAATTTGCTGCCGAAAACGCCAAGGCAGAGGCCGGCAAAGTCCCCCCAGCGCTTGAAATGGCGAAGGCTTTGAAGGGCGCGACCTTTGAGTCGGTTTCCGGCACCGTGCAGATGGCCCGTGCTGGCGGCCACCAGGCGATGCAGGGCATTGCTTACGGTGAATACTACTTCGATAAGACCAGCCAGAAGGGCAGCGTGCAGAACGTCATCGCCTTCGCCGGCGAGTGCGTGACCCCGCCTGATGGCACCAGCGCTCATGACTGGATCAAGGCTGGTTTCCCTGGCGCGCAGTGCAACTGATCACCGTGCACACCTGACTGAACGTGGCGACCCGCATGGGCTCCGCCACTCTTGCCAAGGTAGAACCTTATGCTCAGCGTTTATGCGGTGCTGATCGACGGCGCCATCTATGCTTCGTGGCTGTTTTTGGTCGCGGCGGGGCTCACCGTCATTTACGGTGTCATGCGCATTCTCAATATGGCCCATGGCAGTTTCTACGCCATCGGCGCCTATGCCGCCGCCTCGCTGGTTGGGTGGTATTTCAACAATGGGGTAGGGCCGGTTTGGGTCGGCTACCTGATGATGCTGGGTAGCGCCCTGGCGGCAGGACTTGCGGTTGGCTTGCTGATCGAGCGCGGCCTGCTGCGCTTCATGTATGGCCGGGATGAAGTGCTGATGGTGATCATCACCTACGCCTTGCTGTTGATCCTTGAAGACGCTATGAAGATGGTCTGGGGCGTCAATCCGTACTTTGCCTACCAGCCTTACGCCGCCATGGGCCGCAGCGTGCTGGCCGGGCTCAAGGTGTCCAATTACGATTTGATGCTGGTGGGCGTTTCGCTCGTGATCGGTTTTGCCCTGTGGTTGTGGCTGGAGCGCACCCATCAAGGCAAGGTGCTGCGCGCGGTGATCCATGATCGCGAAGTGGCGCAGGCCATGGGTGTCAACGTTCGTCGCGTATTCACCCTGGTGTTCGTGCTCGGCACGGTGCTTGGCACCTTGGCCGGCGCACTGACCGCTCCGGCGATTTCTGTCGCACCCGGCATTGGCGTGGAAATCATCGTGTTGGCGTTTGCGGTGGTGGTGATCGGCGGCATGGGCAGCATCGAAGGGGCGGCCCTGGGTGCGTTACTTGTGGGCTTGAGCCGCGCGGCGGCGGTGCATTACGCACCGCAATTCGAACTCTTTGTGATCTATGGCGTGATGGCGCTGGTGCTTGCGGTGCGCCCGCAAGGCCTGTTCGGTCGCGTGCTCGCGAGGAAAATCTGATGTGCCTGGATAAAACCGAACTGATGATGCTGGGCGTCGGTGTCGTGCTCGCCACCAGTGGCCTTGTTGCGCCGCAGTGGCTGGTATTTTTGCTGACCATGGCGCTGGCCAAGTCCTTGGTGGTGCAAGGGGTGGTCATGCAGATGCGTGCGGGCTTGGTGACTTTTGGTCAAGGCCTGTATTTCTGCATCGGTGGCTACGCCGTGGGCATGAGCGGCCATTTTCTGACTATCAGCGACCTGCCGACCTTGCTGCTGATTGGCGTCGCCAGCGCCGTAGCGTTGGCGATGATCCTGGGCCTGCTGATGACCCGTTACCGCGAGATCTTTTTCGCCATGCTGTCACTGGCGTTCTCGATGATTCTTTACGGCATGCTGGTAAAAAGCCCGGGCCTGGGCAGTACCGATGGCTTCAACGTCATAGCCTGGACGCTGTTCGGATGGAGTCCGGCCACCGGCCAGGCGCCGCTGGCGCTGTTCGTCATCATCATCGCCGTGTCTGCGGTACTGGCGGTGTTGCTGCATCGCTACGGTCACAGCAGCGCCGGGGCGATGTGCGAGGCGATTCGCGAGAACGAAGTGCGGGTCGAATACCTGGGTCAATCGCCGCGCTGGGTGCTTTACATGAACTACGTCGCCGCCGCCGGGGTGTCGGCACTGGGCGGTGGCTTCATGGCCCTGGCCGCCGGGCATATTGACCCGGAGATGGCCTATTGGATCACGTCCGGGGAGTTCGTCTTCATTGCCTTGCTCGGTGGCACCTCTCATGTGGCGGCACCGATCCTCGCCGCGATTCTGTTCGCTGTCGTACGTACCTATGCGATCGAGCTGGTGCCTCACAGCTGGCAGATGATTCTGGGCATCACCTTGTTGGCCATCATCGTCTTTCTACCCAAGGGCCTATGGAGCCTGCTCAGTGGTCAGGCCCGCAGGGCCAAGGCAGTGGAGGCCAAGGCATGAATTACATTCTCGAAACCCGTGCGCTGTACAAGGAGTTTGGCGCGGTCAGCGCCGCCAAGGATGTCAACGTCAGCATCAGCAAAGGCGAAGTCGTGGGCGTGATCGGCTCCAACGGTGCAGGCAAGACTACCTTCATCAACATGGTGACCGGTTATCTCAAACCGAGCCGAGGCGAAATCCTGTTCAACGGTCAATCCATCATCGGCCGCACGCCACGCGCCATTACTCGCGCGGGCATGGCCCGATCGTTCCAAGTCGCTCAGTTGTTTCCTGAACTGACGGTGCTGGACAACCTGCTGATCGCGCTGGCAGGCGCTGAATCACCGTTTCCGTCACTGTTGCGGCCGCTGCGCAACGAGGGGCGAATCGCTCGTGCCGACACAATTCTCGGTGAGTTCAGCATCCTCTCCTGGCGTGACAGCAAGGTCACGGCGGTGCCGCAGGGGGTACGCAAGCTGATCGACATCGCGATGGCGCTGATCGGTGACCCGCAGATGCTTCTGCTCGACGAACCCACCAGTGGCGTCAGCGCCGAAGAAAAAACCCAGTTGATGGACACGGTGATGCAGGTGGTGTCTCGCCATCAAGTGACGGTGCTGTTCGTCGAACACGACATGGACGTGGTCCGCCGCTACGTGTCGCGCATTCTCGCGTTTTATAGCGGTGAGGTGTTGGCCGACGGCCCACCACAATCGGTGCTGGACAACGCTCGGGTCCAGGAGCTGGTCACTGGGGGGCAACGGGCACACAAGGGGGCAAAAGCATGAGCCTGGAAATTCGTAACCTCAACGTGGCCATCGAGTCGGTGCCGATCTTGCACAACGTCTCGTTGGATGTCGGTTCGGGGCAAATGGTCGGCCTGATCGGTCACAACGGCGCCGGCAAGACTACGCTGATTCGCAGTTTGATGGGGTTGATTGATGCCACTTCCGGTTCGATCCATTTTGCCGGTAGCGATCTGTGTGCTCAGCCGGGTCACCAACGCGCCGCGGCAGGGATCAGTTATCTGCCGGAGGATCGTCGACTGATTCCGGCGCTGACGGTGGAGGAGAACATCCTGTTGCCGGTCTGGGCCAACAAGCTACCGGGTAGCGCCGAACGCCTGGAATGGGTCTACAGCCTGATCCCGGAAATCGCCCAGTTTCGTGACCGACGCGCCATGCAGTTATCGGGTGGTCAACAAAAGCTGGTGGCCTTGGCCCGGGCACTGATGCCGGGTAATCGCCTGTTGATTCTTGACGAACCGTTCGAAGGCGTGGCGCCGGTGTTATCCCGACGTCTTAGCGAAGTTATTGCCCAACTCGGACAACAAGGCCTGTGCGTGCTGATCTCCGAGTCCGATGACACCCATTCCGCTGACCTGGTCGATGCGCTGTATCGCATCGAGCGCGGCAGCGTGCAAGCAGGATAAATAACCATGTCCAACTTTACCTTTGAAACAACGCCACGAGTGATCTGCGAAATCGATGGCGCCTTGCGTCTCGGTACACTGTGCCGCGAACTCGGTGCCGAGCGGGTGCTGCTGGTGAGCGATCCGGGCTTGCAGCGGGCGGGCTTGCTCGACGCGCCGGTGCAGGCATTGCGCGATGCCGGTATCAAAGTCACGTTGTACTGCGACGTGCAAGCAGATCCTCCCGAAGACTCTGTCTTGGCCGCTGTTACGGTGGGGCGCGACTGCCGGGCCCAGGCGGTCATCGGTCTGGGTGGCGGCAGCTCGTTGGACACTGCCAAGTTGGTGGCCTTGCTGTGTGGTCATGACCAGGCGCTGGTTGATATCTACGGCATCAACCTGGCCAGAGGCCCGCGCCTACCGTTGATACAGGTACCGACCACCGCCGGAACAGGCTCGGAAGTCACTGCCGTGGCAATCCTGACTACGCCCAGCCACGAAAAGAAGGGCGTGGTCAGTCCGTTACTTTATCCCGACATTGCCTTGCTCGATGCGCGCCTGACGGTCGGTCTACCGGCTGCGGTTAGTGCGATGACTGGCGTTGACGCGATGGTCCACGCCATCGAGGCTTACACCAGCAAGCACAAGAAAAACGTGTTGTCCGACGCTCTGGCCTTGCAGGCCATGCGCTTGTTAGGCGCCAACCTGGATCGTGTGCTGGCGGAGCCTGGCGATCTGCAAGCGCGTTCAGACATGCTGCTTGGCTCGATGCTGGCCGGCATGGCCTTTGCCAATGCGCCGGTGGCGGCGGTGCACGCATTGGCCTATCCATTGGGCGGGCACTTTCAGGTGCCCCATGGTCTGAGCAACGCGCTGGTACTGGTGCCGGTACTCAATTTTAATCGTAGCGTGGCACTGCCCCTGTATGCACAGCTGGCGGCCACGGTGCTACCCGATCAGTGTTTCGACACTCCGGAGCAGGCCTGCGATGCCTTTATCACCTTCATGACTGCGTTGGTACGACGCATGCCGTTCGCCCAACGCCTCGCGCAGGTAGGGGTGACTGATGCGGACCTCGATCAACTGAGCGACGATGCAATGAAGGTCGAGCGCCTGTTGATCAACAACCCTCGCGCGGTGAGCAGGGAGGACGCCCGCGCCATCTACGCCTCAGTGCTTTGAGGAGATCGCCATGATTCATGAATTTCGAAGTGTTCCGGGAATCATCCGAGAAGCCGGTGTTTTGCAGGGCATTGATGAGTTCTTCGTAGGCTTAGCAGCTCGTCGAGTGTTGCTGGTGTGCGGGATTTCGTGACAAAAGCGGTCTTTATGTTGTGAGTTCGAAGCTCCGGTGAGTATTGGTACTGCGTTTTGATCTTTTCATACATGCACTGTCAATGCGGTAGGGCATAACACGCAGGCAGTTTAATGTCCGTTGCGCTTATTTGCATAAGGCCGCTGTGTCGTAAGGAACCAACAGTCTCGCGTTAGAAGACGACCCTCACAGATTGCAGGGGCCTTGAATCCTGAGAACATTAAACATTTTAGGCGTAATGATATGAGGAAAGTTTTAATGTTTTGGCTTCAAGAGTCGTTCAATCATGGCGAGCCAATGATGCGCGATCTAGTTATTGGCCAAAGCAGTCACTTAGGTTGAGGGGTTTGACCATTGCGCTCGCTTTCTTGGGAGTCACATTATTTCCCCGCCACTATGTAATACCCAATACTAATAACAAAACTAGGAACTCTAAACATGTACGACAGCAAAAGCGCCCTCTAGCGCCTGACTTGGCTTTTAGGAAATGTTTTATCTAATAATTACAACCGTGTCGAATCTGCCAGGTCACAACTAATGCTGATGTGGCATTCAGAACGGACTATCGAGAAGCCCTTACATGACTACTACGCTTTTGAGCGCCGAGCAATCTGCGCAACCCGCCCGTCCATTGACCCGTAGTGACTACAAGACCCTTTCCCTGTCCGCACTGGGTGGGGCGCTGGAGTTCTACGACTTCATCATTTTCGTGTTCTTCGCCACCGTGGTCGGCAAGCTGTTCTTTCCGGTGGATATGCCCGAGTGGCTGCGCCTGATGCAGACCTTCGGCATCTTCGCCGCCGGTTACCTGGCCCGGCCTCTGGGCGGGATCGTCATGGCCCACTTCGGCGACCTGCTGGGGCGCAAGAAGATGTTCACCCTAAGCATCTTCATGATGGCGGTGCCGACCCTGATCATGGGGTTGTTGCCCACCTACGCGCAGATCGGCATGTGGGCGCCGATTCTGCTGTTGCTGATGCGAGTGATCCAAGGTGCGGCCATCGGCGGCGAAGTACCCGGGGCCTGGGTGTTTGTGTCAGAACACGTGCCGCAGCGACACGTTGGTTATGCCTGCGGCACGTTGACGTCCGGCCTGACGGCAGGAATTCTGCTCGGCTCCCTGGTGGCCACGGCTATCAACCGCATCTACACCCCGGTGGAAGTTGCGGATTACGCCTGGCGTGTCCCGTTCCTGCTGGGCGGCGTGTTTGGCCTGTTCTCGGTGTACCTGCGCCGCTTGCTCCACGAAACACCGGTATTCGCCGAGCTCCAGTTGCGCAAGGCCTTGGCCGAAGAGCTGCCGCTGCGGGCGGTATTGCGCGATCATCGTGGGGCCGTTTTGATCTCCATGCTGCTGACCTGGTTCCTGTCCGCCGGGATCATCGTAGTAATTCTCATGACCCCCACGGTGTTACAGACGGTCTACAAATTCCCGGCCATCACCGCGCTTGAGGCCAACAGCCTGGCAATCGTCTTTCTGAGCGCGGGCTGCATAGCCGCCGGAGTCTTGGCAGACCGTTTCGGTGCCGGTCGGGTGTGCACTTTCGGCAGCGTCTTGCTGCTAGTCACGTCCTGGATCTTTTATCACGGCCTGCAGGACAACCCCCAGTGGCTGTTTCCGCTGTATGCCCTGACCAGCCTGTTTGTTGGCACAATTGGCGCAGTGCCTTATGTGATGGTCAAGGCGTTCCCGGCGGCGGTGCGCTTCAGCGGCCTGTCGTTTTCCTACAACCTGGCGTACGCGATCTTTGGTGGCTTGACACCGATAGCGGTGACCTTGCTGCTCAAGGAAAGTCAGATGGGGCCGGCTTATTACCTCGCGGCTATTTGTGGCATAGGCCTGCTGGCAGGGCTGTACCTGTGGAAAAAGGGTCGCTAACCCTCAGCTCGTGCATAACCCGGAAGCCGCAGCCGAAGGCTGCAATGGCCCAGATAGAAACGCCGGCCGAGGAATCTCGGTCGGATTTAGTTATGCATCGTTCGTATAAATATTGCGAAACGCGACATACGCGATAAGAGCCAACCACCTGTTTAAAAAAAAGAGATCAGTAGGTGTAGTCATGCATAAATAGGCACGTTCACCAGCGATCATATTGGGATGGATTTTTGAAGGATAAGAGTCACCTTCAAATACTCATCTGTTAGTGCGCGGATCGTAATGCTCCAGCTCTTGAATACGCGATGAATAAAGTTAAAAGTTGAGGCTTTTATGGTCAATGATTTACTCTTTCGGGGTGGTATCGATAAAGGACAAATGTTGGGCGCATCAAAATCGAACGTTTTCTTTAACGACCAGTTCGGGCTGTTTGTCGACCAGTGCAGTTGCTCTATTCGTATATATTTTTTCAATTTCAACAATAATGCGTCAGCGGAATTTGTGGTGGCTGCGCAAGAAGTTTTAAGCCATTAACAACTCATCGAATTGTGCAAAAAATTCGTTATTTTAGGCATGCAGGGTGAGCGGCGATTGTTCAATCTTGAGCTGCTCCATCCTTGACTCTCGAAGCTCAAACAGCAGTCTCTCACGGATCTCCGTGGAGCGATTTGAGGAGAGCTCTCGAAAATCGACTCGCCTGGTATGCCTTGGGCAAGCATGTGTTTGAGTAGAATTTCTGTGTGGGTGATGTCGTTTGCGTAAACGTCAGCTCCCATGTAGCACCATAACCAATAAAAATAATGAAGGTTAGAGGGTTTCACATGTCGCCAGAAGTCGTATTGGAAACGCGTGGCTTGACCAAAGACTTTCGTGGTTTAACCACGGCAGGTTCCGTCGATCCTCGTTTGCAAGCAGGTCACGTTCAAGCGCTGACGCCGTCATTCATCGCATCATTCATTCACCAAACGGACTGGTGCTCAAGGTGATTCGTGAGAATGAGTCGCGGGCCATTTTTCGGAGTTACAACGTCGACGACCGCAAGCGATTGGCCTTCGTGATCTCCGCGGCATTGACTGGCCTGGGCGGATCAACCAAGACGGTAGTGATCCAGTTGGCGTCATTGACCGACGCTCAATGGCATGTAGCGGGAGAGGTGATTTAATGACGTTGTTCGGGGGAGTTGGAACCCTGTTCGGCCCGTTGTCGATAGTGGTTACACTGCAGAACTATTTGTTTAACTTTCCATTGAGCGAATGGGTGCATGTGATCGTTGGGCTGAACTTCGTCATTTGTGTACTGCTGTTTCGCCTTGGAATCGTAGGCTGGGTATTTAAGTTGGCGCGACGCACCTTATAAAAACCAATTATGGGTGTTGTATGGGGGCAGATCCACGTCTGCTCCGGGGGGAACCGTATATCTGAATCGAAGATTCGCGTCATGAATTAGTTGTCTGTAAATCGCGGGAAAACAACATCAATACCAGGTCTGTTTTGCCGGCCGCCGCCGAGGATATTGCGTTGCGGCGAACTGTTGCGCAAACGCACTATCCATACATTATAAGAAGAGAGTTTTATGCATCTAAATCGTTTTGCTCCGCTCTGCACATTATCGGGTGTTGTTGCTGCCCTTGGCATCTCAACGCCGGCATCGGCTGACTTTATCAGCGACAGCAAGGCCAATCTGGAAGCGCGCAATTTTTACATGAACCGGGATTTTCGTCAGCACAATGCAGCGCAATCTAAAGCGGAGGAATGGGCTCAAGGCTTTATGTTGCGTTTTGACTCTGGTTATACCGACGGCCCTATTGGCGTCGGCTTCGACGCCATCGGCTTGGTTGGCATCAAACTCGATTCCAGTCCGGACAGAAGTGGAACCGGTCTCCTCAAAAGTGATCGTGAAGCCCCGCGGCGGGCTCAAGACGAATACGGCGAGGCGGGATTCACCGCGAAATTGCGCGCGTCCAAGAGCACACTCAAGGTCGGCACGCTACAGCCTTTACTGCCTCCTTTGATACGTAACGACGGTCGCCTGCTGCCACAGACCTTCCGAGGCGCCTCGATTAATAGTAATGAGATCAAGGATCTCAGCCTGGATTTGGGCCGTATCAACCGGGTGAACCAACGCGACTCCTCAGATAACGAGGAGTTGACGGTGTTCAACGGCGGCAAGCGCAATATCGTGCTGGGTAACACCAAGACCAGCGACGAGTTCCTGTTCGGTGGCGGTCGTTACCAGTGGACTCCCGAACTCTCAACTAGCTATTACTACGGCGGTCTCGATGGCATCTACAAGCAGCACCTGGTCAACGTGGTGCACCAGATTTCGCTGGGCGAGGACCAGAGCTTCAAATCCGACATCCGTTTCGCTCACTCCACCGACGACGGCGGCAGCAACGTCGACAACGACGCCTTCGGCGCACTGTTCACCTATCGCCTCGGCGCCAACGGTTTCACCGCCGGGTACCAGAGCATGAGCGGTAATACAGGCTTCGCTTACATCACCGGCAGTGACAATGCGCTGATTAACCTGGTACAGATCAACGACTTCGGCAACCAGGACGAACATTCTTGGCAATTGCGTTACGACTACGACTTTGCCGCCCTGGGCGTGCCCGGGCTGACCTTCATGACTCGTTATCTGTCAGGTGATAACGTCGAACGCGGCGCAGGGCTGAGCGAGGGTAAAACCTGGGAGCGCAACATGGATATTGCTTACGTGGTGCAAAGTGGGCCGCTGAAGAACGTCGGTATCAAGTGGCGCAACGCGAGCACCCGCAGCAACATCGCCAGCGATATTGACGAGAACCGCCTTATCGTCAGCTACACGCTGCCGATCTGGTAAGAAAGACCCTCAGAAGACTTGCGGCCACTGTAAGTGGCCGCAAACTTGATGTCCATGCCAATTAAGTATTCAACGCTAAAGCGTGATCGAAAGATTAACTTTCGCCGATGCAAATACACTCGCACATCTTCTAAAAATTCTCCGCTTAAATTTGAACAAGGTGTGACTATTGAGGCTTCTAATGAGTTAGAGATGACACGGCATTACGAAAATTACCCATATGCGCACTTGTGTGATAGGTCGTTATATGGTGGTGCGGTATTTTTACTTTACTGTAGATCGAGCATATTAAGTGGATTAGAAGGCGATTTGTTGTCGAGTGTATTCATCATGCACTAAGAGACAGCCTCGCATCGATAATCCGATTTTACAATTCGATACATCTTTGAGCTTCTACTTTAGTCGAAGGGAGGGCGTCGTGCGGGACAGCAGCTATAAACCGAGCGGTATAACAACTGCCTTCCATGAGCTCGGTGAATCATGACGAAGACTTCCTGATTTGGGCTCAGTGCCCGAGCTCCACCCGTTGAGCTTTACGATCACCCGAAATTTTCAAGGAGTTGACCGTGCAACCTGATAGCAGTTTCAACCAGGCCGCCACCAATACCCGAAGCCTTGCCAAAGCTGTGAGCTTGATCGTACGCAGCGATTGTGACCATGCCACTGCCATTCCAGGCTTGAGTTTGCACCGGTCTGAATCATCCACCGCGCCCATGCATTGTATTTATGGATTGGGCATCGCCGTTACCTTGCAAGGTTGTCAGCAAGTGATCGTCGCAGACGAAGTACTGAGCTGCGCTTCAGGCCAATCCATGGTGAGTAGCGTTGATTTGCCGGTCATCGCAAACGTAACCGAGGCCAGCAACACGCAACCTTTTTTAGGGCTGATGCTGACTTTCGACAGGGCCACGGTCATGCAGGTGGCCGAACGCATACAATTATCGCAACGGATGAGGGATGCTGACTTTCGACCTATTACCGTACAGGCTTTGGATGCCGGAATTTTCGACGCCCTGAGGCGTCTCGTGGAACTGCTGGGCGAACCTGCATTGCTTGAGACCGTTGCCCCTTTGATCAAGGAAGAGATCGTCGTTCGTCTATTAAATGGAGTTCACGGTCCACAGTTGTTGAGTGTTATCGCCGCCGGGTCATCCAACCAGCATATCGCCAAAACAGTCGCGTGGCTGAAACTCAATTTTCGTCAAGCCTTGCGCATGGACGATCTTGCTGCACAAGCACACATGAGCCCCACGACTTTTCGCCAGCATTTTCGCGCCGTGACGGGAATGAGCCCATTGCAGTATCAGAAACAACTACGCCTGCAAGCCGCTCGACAGCTGATGCTGAGCCAGAACGTCGATGCGAGCAGCGCGGGAGGGCTGGTGGGGTATGAAAGCTCCTCGCAGTTCAGCCGTGAATACAGCCGCCTGTTCGGAGAGCCGCCACAAAGGGATATCAAGCGCATTCGCTTGTAAAATCGACGCATAAGAATGGTTATCAAACGAAGTCAGGGGGTGGTCCCGTCTAACTCATTCAGCGACACTGAACTGACGCTGGGTGTGAGGCTGCTGATGAACAACATAAAACGGCCCAAATCTATTTCTTGTGCGTAAAAAGGTCACCAGGCGCGCCACGCAGATAAACCGAGCCCATTTTGCGCACTCCTGAGGGGAGAGTGCCAGTACGGTACACAGGTAAAGTGTTCGCGAATCAGCCCAGTGTATGAGTGCACCGGTGTGCCACCATCACCTTCAATACCAGCGTTCGGTAGGTGACCTCACCGGACGCGGACTAAATGCTCTCAATCTGCGATCAAGGAGATTCCGATCAAGGCGTCACCAAGGTTGATTAGATTGGATTAGTCATCTATAACCTATTCTGTACTTGATAACGTGCTCGGCGAGCCCATAGCGATCTGAGCTCGATCAGCGTGGCGCATGCACAATCGCTCGCCACCTATCCACTAATAGGAGTAGGCGATGAACGAGTCCAACATATACGTCCCACCAGCAGTTTGGGTGTGGGATCAGCCCAATGGCGGCACCTTCGCAAACATCAACCGGCCAACAGCGGGCGCTACGCACGAGAAACCGCTGCCCCGTGGGAAGCATCCCCTTCAGCTCTACTCGATGGGAACGGGAAACGGGCGCAAGATCACAATCATGCTCGAAGAACTGCTGGCAGCTGGCGAGCATGATGCCGAGTACGACGCCTGGATGATCGACATCTTCGCCGGCGATCAGTTTGGCTCTGGATTCGTTGAGTTGAACCCGAACTCCAAGATTGCTGCCATGATCGACTACAGCGGCTCGCAACCCATCAAGCTTTTCGAAACGGGCGCCATTCTGTTGCACCTAGCGGAAAAATTCGGCCGATTTATTCCACAGGATCCGGTTGGGCGCGCTCAGTGCCTGTCCTGGCTTTTCTGGCAGGTTGGCAGCACGCCTTTTCTTCCTGGCGGCCTAGCTCATTTCTACAAGTACGCCCCCGTAAAAATTGAATATGCGATCAACCGTTATGCTATGGAGGTGAAACGGCAGCTCGATGTTTTGAATCAGCGCCTCGAGGGGCGAACCTTCATCCTTGGCGAAGACTACTCGATTGCGGACATTGCCATTTTTCCTTGGTACGGCGGGGTATTTCTCGACTGGGGATATGGTCTCGCTGAATTCCTAAACAGCGCTGAATACCCCAATGTCGAGCGCTGGGCGAAAGCGATTGAGCAGCGTCCCGCGGTGCAGCGTGGCATCCGAGTAAACCGCACAAGCGATGATGTGCCAGGGCTTATTCGAGAACGCCACTCCAAAGAAGACCTCGACTGAAGCCTGACGAATTAGACTTTCTTAGATTAAGAGCGATGAAGCTGAATACGGACATCGCCTTCGATGGGCGCCGCTACAACAGGGCGCTTGGAGGGCTGTTGTGACGATCAATGGATACACGAGCACGTTATCCCGGGGACTTTGAGTACGCAGCCAACGCAAGGATATTCCCCCTCGATGTTACGCAGAGAGCCCGAGTGAACAGAGCAGATGCTTTTGGGAGTTGGAAGAATGGCAGAAGAGCACAAACTATCGCGTCAGGAAATAGCTGAGCTCCGAGATCGGTGGAAAACTGAGGCCGGCTTGCGTGTGAAGAAGCAGCTTCTACTGGCGCTGCGCAATGGAGATGACAGTTGGCCAAATCTACTTGCGCTATTGCCCTCCAGTGGGATCGCTGCCTCATATCCCAACGCACTGTGTGACTTAAGAGGATTGGACCTTTACTCGGAACGCCTGGTGGGAGTCTCGTTATCGAACGCCGATTTGAGCTATGCATGTTTTCACCGGTGTAGGTTGATGATTGCCAAATTTCAGGATTCCAAACTGAGCTGGGTGGATTTTTACGGGAGCAACCTGACAAGGGCGAATTTACTTCAAGTGACGGCCGACCACGGACGCTTCGACAATTGCTCATTCCGGGGAGCGATGATGATGACCAGCGATTTTCGACACGGATCATTTAAGGGGGCAGATTTTCGAAATGGCGTTCTTAATGGGTGTGATTTTAGCGGCTGTGATTTGGCTGACGCTAATCTTGAGAGGGCTGATGCGTACAACGTAAAAATGCCACCGTCATTTAATATGGAGAGCCATCTGGCAACCTCTATTAGCCTGAGTCACCGTGACCCACAGTGATCATCAATTCACCTCGTGCTTTTGTGCCCTGCGTCATAGGTCGTGGCTTGGAAACAATGAGCCTGAATGGGCAACAAGATAACCTGTTCAAGCACCTGCTCATCATCATCGAAATCGTTACCATCGATTTCCCCTCACCGCCATGACGAACGTAGTCATCACACTTCATTTCCATCACAGCGAAGGCATTGAGCGGGTCGATTGGTTTCGTGCGAATCAAATCTATAAAAGCCTCAGTCAGTCACTGCGTCTTGATGTCTTCCACGATCACGACGCCACCGCACAGAGGCAGGTGACTAGAGGGGGTTATACCCCCATGTGAGAGGGGTGGAGACGCGTTGCGCAGTTGTAGATCTCTGTTGCGTTCGAATGACAAGGCCACAGGGAAAAATAGAGCTTAGTATTCAGGACCGCCCGCAGCTCCTCCCAATCGGGCGATGCCCTGCTTGATATACCCAGCGTTTTCACCGATCTTTTCAAGCGCTCCTCGAGCGTTTTCGCACGCCTCTGAAGACCCGCGCTGCTCCTCCAGGAGTACAAGCTCCATGAGTGCGGCTTCGATCGCAAGTTGGTTCTCGTACATTCTTGCCAGCACGTCAGCAAGGGAATATTGCTCAGCCATGACTCGACTCCGTTCGAATGGAGATCCAAGCATAGCAGTGCTTTAACCGTCGATCTGGAGTGATTACTGGAGTGCCTTGGCAACGCAATGGACACACTCAAGCCATGCGGACAAAACTTAACTCAAACGGTGCCAATGACGCCGAACCGTTGACTCCGCCATCCCCAGTTCCCGTGCAATATCGGCTTGCGAATAACCTTGATCTTTCAACGCCTGGACTTGCACTCGTGCTAGCGCTGCAGCGGCAACGCGCGGATGCGGCTTTTCTTCGGGGTCCAATGCAATGGAGATATCGAGCAGTGATTTTGACTGAAGATCTTTTTTTGCGAGCTCCAAGACTTCGTCGGCAGTCAGATCTTCATGCGCCGCACAAACCAGAGCCATCAGCGCGACAGGATGCAGCTGCAGGGCGTTGCTCAGGTCGACGATCGCCTCAAGGCTGGGCGAAGTTTTTCCACTTTCAATTTGGCTCACGTGCGATTGAGTGAGGCTTGCACTCAGATCCTGTTGCTTAAGACCGCGTCCTGTTCTCAGACGCTTCAGCGCCGCGGCGAATGCGATTCGCACAGACATTTTTCCGTTCCGTAAAAACAGAGTGGTATGCCGCGTTTGCTATCCGCCACACAAATCTATATATTCATATGAGTGGCGGTCATGGCGCGTTTGTAGAATTCACAACGCACATAAATCCAGTTCCGCCCATGTGTGCGCTCTTTCAATTTAGAAGTAAATCGAAATCGGGACGGAGACGACGCTGAGTGCTTACCACTGCGTTGTGAGCGTGACTGTTGACGTGTGAATTTGATGAATGCGGGGAATTTCATGAAGCATCGAGAAAGGCGTTTTTTGACTCTGGTTCACTCCTCAGGTGCATCGCGACATGGGTGAAGAAAAGCTAGCTCCGTCTGTACCGGCCGCTGTTGCCGCGGCAATGGAAGTGGATTTCGGTATGCCAGTGACTGCCTATTTGCTGGCGGCTGTTGACAGTCCCCCGATACTCATGGGGACGGTGTATGGCGATACCACTGGCCGTTTTAGAGAAGGTGCGAGTATCAGAACATCAAGGATTTTGAAGGTGTTTTTCATCGACGGGTACTCGTTGTTCCGCACTGTTGGCGGGAGTCTTTACGTCGTGGTGAGCTGGATTCCGCCCGGCAGCAATATTTATATGAATCGCATTTATCACTGACTTACCCAGGAATGGTGAGCGTGCGACGAAGAAAGCTCACTGGACCTTTCGAGTTGCCATCGTAATGGACATCGTGAAGACGGCTCCTTACCTGGCGATCACAGGGGGAAAGCAGGTTTGGGTAGCAATGAAAAAATCGAACGTTACTGACACCGAGTTACTTGGCGATTTGTTCTACGGGGCAGCACACACAGTGGGAGGCTCAAGGCTCGCCGATGATGAACTGATCAGCGTCGCCAGCGATACGTTCAAAGGAAGGCATTTTTGCGTCGTTCGACATTGGATGTTGCTGGATGTGCTGCCTCCGCCATCCATAGAGCAAGACATCAAAGCGCAGGGTCTTGAGACAACCATCCTGTTTGCCCAGTTGATGGTGTTCGATAGCCAGAATAAGCACCGCCCTGGCGAAAGCGTGCTAAGTGGCTACCAACGGGATCTTGATGGATGCATTTTTGAAAGCAAAGACACGCTGTACATCCTGGCCGGCCGTGGCGCGAGAAAGCACGTAAGTGTGCCTGCTGTTGCAGCGCTACACGAATATTTGTTAGGGCTCGTCAAGTAGTGCGAGATTGGACAAAGCTCCCTGCTTGGGCGGAACGCCTTGCTCGCGATTGGAGTGATTCGGCGACGCTGATCGAGAAACTATTCCCCGCTGTTCAGGGGGACCGTCAGCCCCCCACAAGCCCGGCGGACTGATATTGTTCAAGGCACAGTGAGGCTTCGGCAATTGGCCGAGACGTATGGAATCCTTCACGCTTCAAATTCACTCGGATGGCTGTTGGCGCGATGCACTGGTGGTCAGCTTCGATTCACCTAGAGAGAGCCTGCGAAGCCGGTGCACGATCTATTACCAGCCCGAATATCTTGTGGATCAGCACATTCAACTGGGTACGGTTAAAGCGCCGGCCGTCAGTGTGAACCTCCCACTGGAATGGGACATTCGGCGTGAGCCTGCCCCAGCTTTTCTGCACGATATCATTCCGGCCGGTGCCGGACGTCGGCACTTGTTGTCGAGAGTGGTAGTACCACCAGGGATGTCGATTGATCTCTTTCTGCTGCAGCAATTCGCTGCTGCTCCCATTGGACACATGCGGGTAAAAAGCTCGGGCGAAACGCTGTATTCCACAAGCGAAGTGACTGGTGGGTCTACGCGAGCAGAGGTTGTTCAGGAAGGAATGGGCTTTCTCGACCAGGCCAGGGAATCGGGATGGCCAATAATCGGCGCGCTCGGGGCCGGGGGCGTAGCAAAAAAAATGCTGCTGGTTGAGGATGCCTCGGGGAAGTTTTATCCCAACGGAGCGCTAGACGACGCAGATGTGTGTAGGCATTGGTTTGTTAAGTTCCCGCGTAACAGCGCCACTCAATTAGATCGCGACATCCTGCATAGCGAATACTGTTTTTACCGTGCGCTGAGCGAGCTAGGGATCAACACGATCGCCGCCGAGGGGCTGGCATACGAAGCAGCGAAGGTACCTGGCATTTGGATGCAAAGATTTGACCGCAAGGTCTCTACGGAAGGAGTGGAGCGCATTGCAGTCGAGTCGATGTACTCATTATGCGGAGCCAAGGATCGAGGTGGTTTTTTGAATCATTTCGACGTCGTGGATCGGCTAGCGAAAACATGGATTGCTGCCGGCCAAGAGTCTGAAATACCGGACATGATTAGCGAATACTTGCGACGGGATTTGATCAATCAGATCGTCGGGAATACCGACAATCATGGTGGAAATCTCTCGATCCTTCGGAGCAAGGAGCGAGTGAGCTTTACACCCATCTACGACCTTGCGCCCATGCTGATGGATATCGAGGGCATTGTGCGGATCACACGGTGGTCAACAAATATTGAACGATTAGGTTCGGTCGATTGGGCGGCTGTGTGTGCTCGCTTCGCGCATAGGGCAGATCCGGAATGGTTGTTCGATGGGCTACGAGCGGATGCTCGGTTGCTGCTGGCGTTGCCGGATTTGCTTCAGGGTCTAGGACTGCCCCAGGGAGTTTGGCGTTCGCCGATGATTCCGCTCAGGCGTCTCGAAGATACATTTCGCCGGTGGAAGTTGATGTGATTGTTCCATTCAACAGCTGCTTTTTTGAATGTTAAGACAAGCTGTACATCCTGGCCGACCAAGGCTCGAGATCGCACGCGTCCTGGCGGGCGATCAAGTCGTTGAAAGCCGCTAGCCAAAGCGGACGCCGTGTACTGCGTGCGACGTTTGATCACCCTGAAATGGTATTTCGTAATGAAAGTTAGAATCTATTCCGATCTGCACCTCGAGTTTGCGTCGTTTGATCCCGGTCCAGCTGATGCCGACATCGTCATTCTCGCCGGTGATATTCACACCAAAGCACGTGGGGTGGATTGGGCCAATGACGTATTCGATTGTCCTGTGCTTTACGTGTGCGGGAACCATGAGTTCTACAGAGGCCACCTGGAGCTCACCCTGATAAAAATGAAAGGAAGTGCTCGGTCGCACGTTCATGTGCTGAACAATGAGGCATTCGTGTTCAATCAGACGCGCTTTTTGTGCGCCACCGCCTGGACTGACTTTTCACTCATGGGCGATGTGTTCGCTGCAAAAAAAGCGGCATTGGAATGCATGAACGACTATGCCGTCATTCGCACGGCGAATAACTTCAGACGCCTCAGACCCGATGATCTGGTTAGTGAATCAACGACGACGTACGCCTGGTTATCAGCGGAACTCGAAAAACCCTTCGATGGGAAAACGGTGGTCATCACTCATCATGCTCCGACCCCGTCAGGGCTTTGCGAAAAGCTCGACAAGCCCCTGGAGGCGGCGTATGCGAATGACTGGCCTGAATTGGTGAGTCAGGCGGATGTGTGGGTGTATGGCCATACCCACGCCGCTGCTGACTTCATTGAAAATGGCTGCCGATTGATTTCGAACCCAAGAGGTTATCCGAATGAGCAAACAGGCTTCAGGGCTGACTTAGTCGTTGAGATTTGAAGGCTTAGGTGCCCAAGGTTCGGAGCAGAAGGCGCCTGAGCGATGGTAGATCTCATACCCATTAACCCAAGATTGTCTCTTACTGACAGAGAGGAGGGCGGCGAGCCGCCAGGTGTCGAGGATTCTGTTTTACGCCGGTTTCTGGATTTTCTTGAACATGACATTGCGGTCAGCCCACACCGACTGGAAGTGATATCCCCAGCGCTCATTTCTCGGATCGATTGGCTAGTCAAAGGTGTTGAGATAGACATCGATTCAGCGTTGTCGCCTGATAATGATTGAGCGCCTTAGTATTCATTCTCGTGCGAGAACATCCACATCGTCCTCTCCAGCGTCGTGACGCCACCCTCCGTATGCACTACCTCTGAAAGGCCCGGTGCACATCGAATACAACGGCATTTAAGCCTTATAGACGCGTGCCAATGCACACTGCTCAACCATAGTGCTGGGGCGGGAAAGCATTCATTGAAGCTGTGCTGGCTAGGCAAGCTGTCCCAGACCAATCGCGATAGCGCCTTTCGATGCACTGCGCCGCCCAGAAGCATCGAGGATAGCTCAGTGCTGTCATGGCGCTTGTATATGATAATGGGAACATTGACAGATGCGACGAGAGGGCAGGTGATGCAGGTGTTGGCTGAAGTGCTTAAGAAGCTTGTGGATCAGCAAAGGATTGTTTTGAACAGCCAATCGCTTAAACACCCGGGTCTGATAGGTCAGATGTACGAAGGGCTTACGAAGGATGTGCTAAAGCAAATCGACTTCTCCCATCCTGACGTTAAGGTTGCGTCGGGCGTCATCACGTCAGGAGGCGCAGAATCAGGAGAAATTGATTGCATGGTGGTAATTGGCGAGGGTGAGCCGATACCTCACACCAATAATTTTTACTACCCAATTGAGCAGGTCATAGCCGTTTTTGAGGTCAAGAAGAACCTGTACTCAAAGGATTTGAACCATGCCTATGACCATCTGAATGAGTTTTTCCAGCTATCCAAACAGGACTATGCCCGTCGGCAATCACAGGGCAATCTCGAGTTCAAAACCACAAGACCGGCCATGGAGTACATGACTCTGTTTGGTGAGTGGCCGCCACATTTCGACGACGTCACCTCACTGCCGTTTTACAAAGCAGCAATCTATCAAAGTTTGGTCAGGGATTGGCTCACTCCCCTGAGGATCACCATTGGTTACAACGGTTTCAAAAGCGAAGATGCCTTGCGCAAAGGAGTGGGTGCACTGTTCGATGGGAAAGAGAATGTCCGAGGCTACGGTGTCGCGGATATGCCGAACTTGATGATTAGCAACAACGGTCACTCGATCATCAAACTGAATGGAATGCCCTATCAGGGCAAATGGAACGATGACATTGGCTGGTGCTGGCTAGCTTCAAGCAATGCGAATCCTTATCTGTTGATTTTGGAGTTATTACTCGATCGTGTGGAGCTTTTGCTTCAAACGAAGCCTGATCGAGGTCATGATCAGGATCTGGAAGAACACGTTCCGCTGATGTATAGCTGGCCGGTGAAACAGTCTGGCGCACCTAATGGCTGGAGGCATACATTTCTGACCGGAAAGATTCCAAAACGAGAACCCGGTCAGCGGAAATGGAAACCTTTAGCGCTTTCCAATACCGAGAAGGAATTCATTAGGTTGATTCATCAAGAGGGGCCTCAGTTCATTGGGTCGACAAAACTTACAGCTTTCATGGATAAGTACAGTGTCAAGGACATTCACGAGTCGACACGAGCACTGCGTGAGGCGCGGGTCATTTTGGAAGAGGAAAACATCTTCTCCATCTGCTCGGGTGACTGGAGAGTAGCGAAGGTCAGAGGCGTATTTTACTGTGGTGACAACGCAGGCAGTCGGTTTGAGCGTTGGCTCGATCTGAATACTGTGCCGATGCGTTGGCCCCTTAAAACAGTCAAGATCAGTCGCTCGGAAATTGGGCCAACACGGCCTTGGCCTGTTACCAGTTAATCAAGCAATAGTGGTGAACTTATACACCGTAACGAAAGCGCTTCCCTCAGGGAGCGCCTCCGTTGCTTAGATGATACGGCGGGGCACAAACGTCATTCAGTATTGTCAGGCGTGCGAAAAATCTGCAGCCAGTGACGACCAGGTCGGCTGGTAGCCGGGGCCTGTTCATTATCGCGAATTGTACAGTAGCGACCGTGGCGTGCAGTCACCAAATGGTTGTTGGTGTTCATGGTGACTTCCTGGAACGAACCTCCATCGCGGCCTACCCTGTGGCCTGGAGGAATGTAGATTGCCATACAAGCTCCTTATTACAGATTTATGCAGAGTGGCATATCGCCACCAAACCCAAATATCACACAAACTCCACTCGATTCCCAGCCATCCTAAGCCGAGTTTGGATAGATGAATGCCTACGCGTTTGGCGCTTGAAGCCTGCCGTCTTTTGTAGGACGTTAATTCGCGGGGGTAGAAGATGCATTCGGTCAAGAGCGCCGGTGACCGTGTTTTTCTGAAAATGATATTGCTAAATCATCGCCCTGTTCAAACGATTCAACGTAACGGTTTCGCTTGAGAAACGATGCAAAGTCCTGCCTATTGCTACGCCGACTAAGGCATCATTCAGTAGGTCGCTGTTACAACAGGTGGCCGGCCGCTCTTCTGGAGAGACATGACGATGGATGATGAATCGCAGATTCGCGATGTTTACGCTCATTTCGGCCTAGCCATGTACCTGGCCCAATGCCTTGAACAATCAGTATTCATGCATCTGATGTTTTTCGATTTTTTTCCGCGAAACGTTTTGGAGTTCACGGACCAACAGAATTGGCGGGAAAAATTTGATCGATACGAGTCTGTAGAGCTTGGCAAAACGATGGGACGGCTTATTCAGACCTTAAAGGATGCCGGTCAGCCTACCGACGAAATAAAATCCGTTCTGGCTAATGCGTTGATTGAACGGAATCGGCTTGTGCACACATATTTCTCGGAAAAATCCGTTGCATTTGTGACCGAATTCGGACGAGGCGAGATGATTTCCGAGCTGGAGTCCATTCAGGACATGTTCCGAACTGCGGCGGTAATGATCGATACAATTACGATGCCGGTAGCTCGCGGCTATGGTTTTACAGAAGAAATGGAAGCGCGCGCAAAGCTAGAAATGATTGAATCTTATGGCAAAGAACCTCTCTGGAAATCTAGTCGCGGTGATTGATTCGGCGACTTGGAAGCATCACCCCGCCCAGTGCAGCTGCCACAACTGATTTATTAGTGATAATGTTTTTTTATACATAAAGATGGTAGCTAGCCATTCAGGTAACTACGTATGAACAGGGAACGTTGGGGCTGCAAAACATCATGATCATCCAATACACAGAATGTCGGCAGTACGTTGAAGCCGAAGAGACCGGCGGATACGGGCGCCACTTTGATGGCAAAGAACCCTCTTGCCGCTACACACTGCTGTCATGCACGGCTTGCAGCTCTCCCATACTGGTACGGCAGACAAATGTCGGAAACATGGCAGAAGGCGATAAATGGGATACCCCATTTGTGGTCTTCCCCCAAACCGATGTCAGAGTCAATCCAAATGCCCCCAAGGAGATCCGCGCCGCCTTCGAAGAAGCCTGCGCATGCTATCGGTTTCAAGCCTATACAGCGTCCGCGATCATGTGTCGCAAGACCATTGAAGGTGTATGCGCAGAGCATGGCGTTGTGGAGCGAAACCTCAGCCTCTCGTTGAAGAAGATGAAGGAGGTTGGACTCATCGACGAGCGTCTATTCGAATGGTCTGATGCGCTGCGAATAGTTGGCAATGAAGCCGCTCATGGCGTTGGCGTTTCCATCGCACAACCAGATGCCAGGGACACCATTGAGTTCACGAACGCAATCCTCGATTACATGTTCTCGTACAGGGATCGCTTTGAACAATTCAAGAAGCGGCGGGCCGCAGACGCCTAACCCCTCCATCGCGAGGACCTGTCACGGCAGGTCGGATCTAGCTCATGCCAAACGCTAGCGTTTGTCGAGGGCTTGCATCACCGCTTGCTGGTTTGAAGCTTTCCGTATGCCGCAGCAGCGCTTCGGCATCGTTACTGTTGAGGTCGAATTCAATCATCTGACAGCTCCTGTTTATGTGCGTCTAAATGCGCCATTTCTCGCTCCCACAGCTGCAAGAACTTCAACCAATCGTGACCATAGGCTCCTTGTTCCGGGCGAGTTGAGCCTACGCTGGCCTGGGTAAAACGCTCCCGCCAGGGTTCAGGGATGTCCTGATCCCTGATCAGGAAAACCCGCTCACTCAGCGCTGTCCTGGGCACTTGGTCACGCACTTGGGCGGCGCTCAACTGCCAGGCGTCGCCGATCGGATAGGTCTCGTCGTCGGCCTCGATCGCGATCAGCAGATTGACCGGCGACTCGGCTGCCGGATCGCCGGGTTGCAGTGCCGCGATCAGCCACAGGTTTTCACGTCGAGCCTGCTCACGCTCACGGAGAAACTGCGCGTCGTCGCCATTGTCACTCAGCTCAATCATCGTTTCCTCCAGCGGAGTACAAATGTACTCCATTTGGGTTTTCAATGCTTAGGCCTGCCCGGTTTCAGGCTCCAGCCCGTATGGCCGCTGCTCACGAACTCGATGGAGTCGAGGATCTGCCGCTCCATCGAACCCAGAGTTGCGTCGAGAGTGGGGTGCTGGCCGGCAGCACGCAGCGCTCTGACCAGGGCGAGCATTTCGACCCCGTCTTCAAGGCTCATTTGAATATCGCAATACACGCATTCATCGATGTCGATTGACATGTCCTAGCTCCACTTCAAAGCGTTTGTTCCCGGTCTTGGAGCAAAACCGTTCGATGTCGGTCGAGGCGCCGGAAACCACGAATACTTGTGGCACACCTGAAACCCCGGGCAGGTTTTGATGAATGCAGCATGCCATAAGTGTCGGTCGATGCGTCCCGAAAGCATGGGTTAAAGCACCCAGTGTAGTGGGGATCTGTCCGAACTGTTTTGGTGGGCATTGAACATAAACGACGCTGTTCGCAGCCAGGCGTACGGTGCTTTCCAGTTCTGTCTGGATGAATTATTGCGAATTATGGCTGGGCGATAATTTCTGCCAGACCTGTCGTAATGTCGTTTTTAATGTGACATATTGTCACTTGGTGAATGACATATCTGGAGGCGACATGACCGACGAGGATGATTTTCCAAGTGCCGAGCAGAACGCAGCGGTATTGGCTGAGATGCTGCGCGACGACCTGGCCGAATTGGGCTGGACACCCGCCGCGTTGATGGATCGGATGCGCTCGCTGGGCGACTACCGCTCGCCGGCGACGATTCTCAGAGGCATCAATCGCGCTTTGGAGGGCCAGATCAAACCCTCGGGCGAGCTGATCGCGTTGGTGCGGCAGATGGTGCGTTTCAAGCGGCGTCTGCTGCGTACCTACGACCACGTGGTGTGGGCGCAGCTGGGCGACGGCTCGCACACCACACAAATCGAGGATTTCACCATCACGCTCGTGCCGCAGAGCAAGGGCCGGTGGTTGGTGACTTTGGTGCACCAGGACGGCTTCAGACCCTCCTGGCCACGCTGGCAAGAGAGCCTGGAGGCGGCCAAACATATGGCCTTCATCACGTTGGATAACGGGCAGAATTGGTTGCTGGAGTACGCTGAAGCGCAGGCCCGCGAGGGGGCACGTTCTTAACAGGGAGGCGGTGTCATGGACACAGACGAGCTCGATGCTTGGGTGCGCGACAGCCTTCAGCGCAGCCCTGGGCCAAGCGCGGACGAGGGAGTTTGGTTGCCGATCGAGGATCCTGCGCTGTTGGCCAGCCTAATTCGGCAACGTGCCCTGGAGCAGCTGTGGTTTGGCGTGCAGCGCAATCAACAGGGTCAAATGCTGGGCATGGATGTCTGTCTACAGCGGTTTGCGCAGCGTTTCGACGTAGAGCTGTAGTCGATCGCGCTTGCCGTGTTGGGCCAGGCGGGGTTGGCCCGTTGCAGCGAGCCTCAGAGGTGGTGCCGGCAGCGATTCTGGCCGCTTCCGGCGACCTACTGATTGAGCACGGGCTGATCTGCGATCGCTTTGGCGATGGCGGCTATGTGCGCCGCACTGAGGCGTTGCGGTAGCTGCTGCAGGCTCTAAGAGCTCAGTCGGCGCAGGCCTGCGCTTACGGCATCAGAAAGCCCATCTCGCTCAGGAAAATTGGGTCAGATTGGTCCGGATTGTCCTGATACGCAATGCGCCCTCAGCGCGAAATGATGCCGTGATCGATGGCGTACTTGACCAGCGCTGCCGGTTTGTCGATGTTGAGCTTGCGGCGGATGCTCAGACGATGGGTTTCCACGGTGCGCACACTGATGCCCAGCTCTCGCGCCATCTCCTTGTTGTTCATGCCATGCGCCATTTTGTACAGCACCTGGCTTTCACGGGGTGTCAGTTCATTGTCGGTGCTTTTGTTGGTGATCAGTCGCTGGGCGATTTCGGCGCTGTAGAACGTGCCACCACTGGCCACGGCTTCGATGGCCGCGATGATTTCCCGTGACGGTGCGTTCTTCAGCACGTAGCCGCTGGCCCCCGAACGCACCGATTCACTGACGTATTCGTAATTGTCGTACATGCTCAGTACCAGCACTTTGAGCGATGGGTACTGGCTGCGTAGCAACCGGGTCAGCTCCAGGCCATTCATGTCCTTGAGGCTGATGTCGACCAGCAAAAGATCCGGCTGACAGCGCCCGACCATTTCGATCGCCTCGGTGCCGCTTTCGGCTTCGCCTACTACTTCCAGGAGGGCCATGACGGCCAATAGGGCCTTGATGCCATCGCGGACCAGGGAATGATCGTCGACCAAGGCGACCCGGATCGGGGAGGGCAGGTTCATCAAGGGCATTCACTCTTATTATTAGGTTTATTAGGTCAGCACTTGCCGCCGGTAGATTTCATCGGCAGCAGCACGTCCAGTTCACTTCGTCCCGGCACCGAAATCAGGTCTAACCGGCCGCCAAAATGTTCAACACGCTCACGTATATTCCTCAGGCCAATGCCGGCTTGACGACGTTCGACCTGCGTGACGTTGAAACCAACGCCATCATCGATCACCGTCAGACGGACATTGTCTTTAGTGCCGTGCAAGGTAATTGAAACGTTTCTCGCCTGCGCATGCCGCTCAATGTTGGTCAGGCCTTCTTGCACGATTCGAAACAACGAGATCACTGCGCCATCGACCAGATGACAATCGAATTCGTTATCGTTGTAGGTCACCGTCAGGCCGCTGCGTTGCTCGAATTCCGCGGCCAATTGGCCAATGGCGGCTGGCAAGCCAAGGGTATCGAGGAGTGATGAACGCAGATTATGAGACAGGCTACGGACCTCGCCAATGGCTTCGCCGAGGCGTCTAGTGGCGTCTCTCAATGTGACCAAGCCTTTGTCGTGGGCTTGACCGCTTTCCAGCAGATGGCTGGCCAGTTCGAACTGAAATTTGATCGAGACCAACAACTGGCTGACACCGTCGTGTAGCTCGCGGGACACCCTTGAGCGCTCTTCCTCCTGCAGACTAACGATGCGCTGGGTCAGGCGTTGCAGTTTTTTGTCAGCCAGACGGTGTTCGCTGACGTTGAGGGTCATGCCGGTGGCAAACACGAACAGCACGGCAACGAGAGCGACCACGGCAATTGACAGCATGGTCTTGCGGATATCCTGGGTCACCTCGGCACGGGCCTGCTGGGTGGCTCGTTCGACGTCTTCAAGGTAAATGCCGGTGCCGAGCATCCAGCCCCAACGATCAAGCATCACCACGTAGGCGAGCTTGTCACTCACCTGGCCGGAGGAGGGTTTGTTCCAGGCGTAGCGTTGAAAGCCTTCGCCCGATTGCGCGCTTTTGAGTAGCGCCTGGATCACCGGTAAGCCGTGCGGATCTTTCATGTCCCACAGATACTTGCCCACCAATTCGGTCTGGCGTGCGTGCATCAGACTGCGACCCTCGCGATCGTAGACGAAGAAATAACCGTTGACGCCAAAGCTGAGCTTGCGCAGCTCTTCCAACACCTGTTGCTGAGCGTGCGCGTCACCGCGGCCGTCGTCGTACAGGGGCGCGATCAGGCTTTGTGCCATTTCTACATAGTTCTTCAGCTCGGCACGCTTGCTGGACAGGATGCTGTCTTCGATCAGCTGCGCCTGTTGATCACCCAGTTGCCGGTTTAGCGAAATCACCAGTGCACAGATCACGGCGATGGACAACACGAGCGGCAGAACCCCGAGCGCGACGATCTTATGTTTGAGCTGCATTATGTAGTGGTTCAGTTTTTTTGAACCATTCTGTAGGAGCATTAGGCCGCTTGCTGCTCAAACAACGCAGGCGGCAGGTGGTTCGAAGCGGAATGGCAACGGCGATGGTTGTAATGTGAGATGAAGCCCATCACGTCCTTCTCCGCTTCGAAATGATTTTGGTAGCCGTTTTCTGGCATCCAATCGTGCTTCAACGTCCTGAAGTAGCGCTCGACCACCGCGTTATCCCAGCTGTTGCCTCGACGACTCATGCTCTGAACGATCCGGTGTTCTGCTAGACATGCAACAAATCGATCAGCGGTGTATTGGCAGCCCTGGTCTGAGTGAAATAGCAACTGCGGCATCGGACGGCGTAACGCCACTGCCAGCTTTAGTGCCTTCATAGACAGCTCAGCATCAGCGGTTCGCGAGCAAGCCCACCCCACGATCCTGCGTGAAAACAGATCCATCACTACGGCCAAATACAACCAGCCGTTCCCCACTCTGATGTAAGTGATATCGCCTGCCCAAAGCGTGTCAGGTTGGGCCGGATTGAACCGACGATCAAGTATGTTCGGTGCTGCGACTGCCGGTTTCGTCGCACGGCGATAATGGGCGTAACGAGGCCTGCGCCGATGCAAACCGAAGGTTTTGATCAAGGTGCGCATTCGATAGCGGCCAATGAAAATACCTTCTTTTCTTAATTCTTTGGATAGCCCGCGAGCACCTAACGCTTCGCGATGCGCCCTATGCAGCGCGCGGAGCTTGCGCCCCAGCCATCGCTGCGCAGGTCGCAGCCGTTGGGGTTTGCGCTTTGCGTAATAGCTGCTGCGGGCCAGACCGAACACGGAGCACATACGCCTAATCGACATCGCACCTCTAACGCCATCAATCACTTGGTTCGACCGAACAGAACCTTTAGATG